>ERZ773083.506-NODE-506-length-31681-cov-4.033295_pt1 | contig 31681 bp, 31 predicted proteins | sample MGYA00511465_ERZ773083 | MGnify/ENA primary metagenome ERZ773083 (study PRJEB29015, sample SAMEA2738001) | human oral metagenome | biome: human oral; feature: human-associated habitat; material: dental | place: China | collected 2060 ... | reverse complement strand
GCGCGCACCGTTCGGGACGGTGAGGTCGCTGGTTCAAATCCAGTCACCCCGACCACATTGTGGACTCTGGTGGGCAAAAGATATACTATTATTCAGCATAAGCGAGGATGTTGTATGAAAAAGATGAAGAAATCAACAAAAGTGGCACTATCGATCACTCTCCTATTGGCCGTCTGCCTGGCGATCGGTGTGACGGTATACCTACTGACGCGAAAGCCGGCCCATAACACACCAGCAGATGGCGGAGACTCACACCAGTCTGCCAATATCGACCTGACCAAGACCTTCAAACCTGTCAGTATCATCAAACTACAACGTGTCGAAACATACACCACTAAGCTATCGACTGGCGCGACCTACACTACAGTCTCAGAGTATGACGGTAAAGGTAATCATAAATCAACCCACCATAGCACGGGCGACCCTCTGAGCAATACTTCCTCTGAATCGTACGCCGTCAATGGTGCGTATTATGAATGTCAGGCTGGCAAATGCAAGAAAACAACTGACCTCCAAAAAACAACCTTCAGTGCCAATGAGCGCAACCAGGCAGCCAAAGAGATACAGAAGTTCACTGACAGCATGAAATACGTCGGCAAAAAAGACTGCACGGCTGGCAAATGCTTCGTCTGGGAGACCGACAAGCAAAAGAATGCAGGTGGCTCCCCTATGGTCTACTATCTCGACGATAAAGCTCGGGTAGTGAAAATTGAATCACTCACCAATAGCGCAGATAAGAAGATTATCTTCGAATATCAATACAAGTCGGTCCCAGAAATCAAAGCTCCTCAAGTGTAGGCAGTAGGCTCGGTAGTGCTGCCATTTGCCAAAGATTTATTGACCAGCCTACCACCGTGGAGCGCGAGAATCGAGCTGCACCACACCTTAGCCAAAAAACTTCTTAGCTCGGGCGGTTTGGGGGTGATCCATCACTTCAGCTGGCGGACCATCCTCGATGATCTGCCCCTTATCAAGAAAGATCATCCGTGTCCCAACTTCTCTGGCGAACTTCATCTCGTGCGTGACAACCACCATTGTCATGCCTTGAGCTGCTACCTGCCGGATGACATCTAGCACTTCACCGATCATCTCTGGGTCAAGCGCTGAGGTTGGCTCATCAAATAGCATGATCTCCGGCTGCATCGCCAGAGCTCGGGCAATTGCGACCCGCTGCTTTTGGCCGCCAGATAAACTTGTAGGAAATGCTGCAGCCTTATCGCGCAGGCCGACATCGGTCAGCAGCTTCTTGGCTAACTGCGAGGCCGCTCTGTCAGAGAGGCCTCGCAGCTTTTTAGGTGCGAGTTTAATATTATCGAGCACACTGAGGTGCGGGAATAAATTAAACGATTGAAACACCATGCCGACCTTTTGCCGCAGCTGGTTTAGATCAACGCGGGGCGAGGTGATGTCGACCCCATCAATCATAATCTGGCCCGATGTCGGCGTCTCCAATACATTTAGGCAGCGCAAAAATGTCGACTTACCAGAACCGCTCGAGCCGACCACCACGATCACTTCTCCTCGGTCAATTTGCAAATTTATACCCCGCAGCACAACATTCTTGGCAAAGGCTTTTCTGAGATTTTTAATACGAATCATCCTGTAATTTCCTTTCTAGCCGGGCTGCGACTCGGGTAAATATAGCAGTCAGCAGCAGATACATTACTGCTGCAGCAAACAGTGACTGAAACGCCGTCGCCGTCTGAAACCTAATATTATCAGCGCCGCGCATGATATCGTTCAGGCCGATCCAACCGACCACTGACGTCTCCTTGAGCAGAGCGATAAATTCACTGATCAGTGCCGGCAACGAATTCTTAAGAGCCTGTGGCAAGATGACAAACCGCATCGCTTGCCAGCGACTCAGCCCAAGTGAGCGAGCTGCTTCCATCTGCCCTGCATCAATACTAGTGATACCGCCACGGATAATCTCGGCGATATACGCACCGCTATTGATCCCAAAGGCAATGGCAGCAACGATGATCTTCGGCACTAATTGATAGGAGCCAAACACCACATAATACATGATCAATAGCTGAACCAATAGCGGCGTGCCCCGGATGAGATCAACGTACAGTTTGCCGACCCAGGCAAACGGATTCCAGCTGCTCAGTCGGCCGAGCCAACGCCTCCCCTGTAGTCGCCGAAACGGTCGTACGTCAGATGTCCGCAGCAGCGCGACAATCACGCCAATCGCGGTGCCAAGTAGTAGCGATAAGACGGTCAAAACCAGCGTCACCTCCAGGCCATGCCATAGGTAGAGCCAGCGATTATCTCCAAAAATAACCTCCCAAAAGTTCATCACCAAGCCCCCCTTACCATCAGGCCGGCGGTGTGCGGTGGAAGCGCCGAGCTCGACTGGCCTGACGACTGCGATGATGGCTGCGTACCAAAGTGTTTACGGATGAGATTATCGTAGCGGCCATCCTGCTTCATGGCGGCGATCACTTTATTGACCTTATCAAGCAGCTGACGGTCAGTCTTTCTGAGAGCGATCGCATAACTTTCTTCACTTAGGCTGCCTGGCAAAAGCTCAAGCCGCGGAAACCCAGTCAAGTAGCGAGCAGCTGGTGCGTCATCAAGGATTGCGACATCAACCCTGCCGGCATTCAACTCAGTCAATACACTCGGCGCCGTGGGAAACTGGCTGACCTTGACTCCAGTGAGCTTGGCGGCGAGCGTATCACCAGTGGTGCCGAGCTGGACCCCAACTCTCCGGCCGGTCAGCTGAAATTTATTACGAATCGGGCTCCCTTTGGCCACAATCATTCGCTGAGCCGCCGAATAGTACGGGTCAGAAAACAAAGCGTTTTTGGCCCGCTCTGGCGTGACCGACATGCCGGCGACTACCATATCGACCTGACCAGAATCAAGGGCGGGCAGCAGTCCGTCAAACGACATGTCTTCGATTTTGAGCTGTTTGCCGGTCGCACGGGCAATCTCTTGTGCCAGATCGACATCAAATCCAACCACCTGGTCTCCCTGTTTATATTCAAACGGCTTGAAACCAGCATTTGTGCCCATCACCAAGACGTCTTCACCGCGACCGAAGCCACCCTCTCGCTGCAGCACATCGACAAGCATCCAGCTTATAAGAGCCAAGAAGACCGTCAGGCCAATCCACCAGCTCCTCCCAAATTCTTTATGTGTATTGCTCATGCTTTATATTATACCTCCTTTTTACTGCATATGCCACCAGAGGTGTTATACTAGATACTATGTCAAAACGTACCTCTTTTGTTCTGCGGGCCACTCAAGTCGTCAGCATCATCCTCCTGGCACTCGCCGCAATCTTTATCATCGCCAGTCAATACAAGCAAGCTCAATTTGGCGGCTCCAAATTTGATGAAATCGTCTTCTATATCCGAAACGGTATGGGCGATGGTCGCTCAGAGAATTTCCAGCTGGCCGCCCTGCAGCATCTGCCGTGGGCGATCGGATTATGTATACTCTTCCTGCTGCCTCTGATCGATCGGTTCCGCCGGGCTGTTTATCGCGTTGGCCGCGCCATTGGCCGGCGATTGCGGCGGCGATCGTCATCACCCGCAGCTGAGGCCGCACCATCACGATCGGCCAGCCGACGCTACTTCCGCTGGCGCTACAAGTTTTTGTACGCAAGTCTCATTTTTTTGGCGAGTGGCTGGTACTTACTGCAGACATTCGAAGTGCCCGCCTATATTCAGGCATTGACGCAGTCGACCAAATTATATGAGACCCATTATGTTGACCCCAAAACCGCCCATCTCACCTTCCCGGCTAAGAAGCGTAATCTGGTCTACATATACATGGAGTCAATGGAGAATAGTCTCCTCTCAAAAGCTCATGGTGGCCAAGCTGATAGCTCAATCATCCCAGAGCTTGAGCAGATCGCCCTGCACCACACTAATTTTTCACATACCCAATCCGGTATCGGCGGTGCACTGCCAGCGACCGGTACTACGTGGACAGTCGGCGGTATGGCAGCACAATCTGGTGGCGTACCACTGAAAGAAACGTTCGCCGGTGGGCGCGATCATAATTCACTTGGCGACTTCGACAAGTTTCTTCCTGGTGCCTACACCTCTGGCGATATCTTCAAACAACAGGGTTATAATCAAACCTTCATCATGGGGTCAAGCGCCAAATTCGGCGGGCGCGACAAACTATTATCGCAGCACGGTAGCTACCAGATTCAAGACCACCAATATGCACTCGACCACAAGCAACTACCTTCAGCCAACTACAAGGTGTGGTGGGGCTATGAGGATAAAAAGCTCTTCACCTTTGCTCGGCAAGAGGCGACTCGGTTAGCCGAGCAAGATAAGCCATTTAACCTCCAACTCCTGACTGCTGATACCCACTTCACCGACGGGTATCTCGACGAAACTTGCAAAACACCGCACCAGCAGCAGTACGATAATGTCTACGCCTGCTCGTCCAAACAGGTAGCCGAGTTTGTCAAGTGGTTGCAGCAGCAGCCATTCGCTGCCAATACAACCATCGTGCTCAGTGGTGATCACTTGGGTATGCAGACCGATTACTACCAAAAAAAGATCACCTCACCAACCTTCCAGCGCACAGTCTACCACGCCTTTATTAATCCGGCGGTCACCCCAACCAACAGTCATAATCGACTATTTTCGACCATGGATATGTATCCATCAACCCTGGCGGCCCTCGGTGTGACAATCAAGGGTGAACGGCTCGGCCTTGGTACTAATCTCTTTTCCACCAAAAAAACCCTCGTTGAAGAGCTCGGTGGTATCGACCAGCTCAATGCTGAGCTCGCCAAGCGCTCCTCGTATTACGAGCGGCGAATTATCTCACATTGATAGCGCTAAGCTGTCGCACTCACCGGTTATAAATTAGCACTCTTGCACTGAGAGTGCTAATTTGCTATGATAGATATATACATCACTCCCCGCTGATTATCTTTGCCGCGGCGTTGTTTCTTAATCATCCACACAGGCGCATCACATAGCCTTGTATCAATCTTCAGATCAAAGGAGGGTCTATGCCACCAAATATCAACCAACAAGACAACCAAAAACCCCTGGAGCAGTTCGGTACTGATATCACCGCGCTCGCTCGCCAAGGCAAACTCGACCCAGTGATCGGCCGAGACGAAGAGATTCGCCGCACTATGCAGATCTTGAGCAGGCGCACCAAGAATAACCCGGTGCTGATCGGTGAACCAGGTGTCGGCAAAACCGCCATCGTCGAGGCCTTGGCGCAGCGCATCGTCAAAGGGAACGTACCGGCGTCGCTGAAAGATAAGCGGCTGATTAGCCTGGAGATCTCCAGCTTGCTGGCAGGTGCCAGCTTTCGTGGCCAGTTTGAAGAGCGCCTGAAAGGTGTGCTCAAAGAGGTTGAAGAGGCTGCTGGCGAGATCATCCTCTTCGTCGATGAAATCCATACGATGGTCGGCGCTGGCAAAGGCGAAGGAAGTATGGACGCCGGCAATATGCTCAAACCCGCCCTGGCGCGCGGTAAGCTCCACATGATTGGCGCCACCACGCTGGCTGAGTACCGCCAATATGTCGAAAAAGACGCGGCACTAGAACGGCGCTTTCAGCCAGTCTACGTCGGCGAACCAAGCTTTGACGACACCATCGCTATCTTGCGCGGCCTGAAGGAAAAGTACGAAGTCCACCACGGCGTCAAGATTGCAGATGATGCAATTGTAGCAGCAGCGCGGCTCTCTACTCGCTACTTACCTGACCGCTTTTTACCTGATAAGGCCGTCGACCTGCTGGATGAAGCGACCAGCGCGCTGAAGATGCAGCTGGAGAGCGTGCCGATTGCTCTGGACCGGCTGAATAACCGCCGCTTGCAGCTGGAGATTGAAGAAGCCGCGCTGAAAAAAGACAAATCCGACCACGCCAAAGCTCGCACAGAGGAGATCAAGCAGCAGATCGCTGACCTCCGAGCCCAGGCTAAGGTGATTGACAGCAAATGGCAGCACGAAAAGGATATCCTTCAGACCGTCAACACCGCGACCGAAAAAATGGATAGCCTGCGCTCTCGTCTTGAAATCGCTGAACGCGACGCCGATCTCGCCACTGCCAGCCGTATCAAATACGGCGATATGCCAGAGCTAGAGAAAAAGCTCGCGAGTGCTCGCCAGGAGCTAGCCGCCATCCCACCGGCCGACCGCTTACTGCGCGAAGAAGTCACGCCTGATGACATCGCCAGTGTGGTGGCGCGCTGGACGGGCATCCCCGTAGAGCGACTGATGGAAAGTGAGTCCAGCAAATTAACCAAGCTTGAAGACTCAATCAGCCGCCAAGTCATCGGCCAAGACCGTGCCGTGGCTGCCGTAGCCAGCGCTATTCGCCGCTCTCGCGCTGGGCTCAGTGATACCAATCGGCCAATTGGCTCCTTCCTCTTCCTTGGCCCCACTGGCGTTGGCAAAACAGAGGTAGCCCGCAGCCTGTGCCGCGAACTATTTGACGATGAGCACGCCATGATCCGCATCGATATGAGTGAATACATGGAGCGTCACGCCGTCGCCCGGCTGATTGGCTCGCCGCCAGGCTACGTTGGCTACGACCAGGGCGGGCAACTCACCGAAGCGGTGCGCCGCCGCCCCTACAGCGTGGTACTATTTGATGAAATCGAGAAGGCCCACCCCGACGTCTTTAATGTACTTTTGCAAGTGCTCGACGACGGCCGCCTGACCGATGGCCAAGGCCGGACGATCGACTTTAGCAACACCATTATCATCATGACGAGCAACGTTGGCTCACAGATGATTATGGATTTTTCTGGCGACGATTTGGCAGCGCTGGATAATAAGATGCTTGAGACACTACGCCAGCATTTCCGCCCAGAATTCCTCAACCGTATCGACGATATCGTGATTTTTGACCGAATCAAATCAGAGGCCATGCGAGCAATTGTCGATGTTCATTTGACCAAAGTGGCCCGCCAGGTCAAAGACAGCCGCGATATCACGCTGCAGTTTGATGAGAGCGTCCGCGACATGCTGGCCCGCGATGGCTATGACCCGAGCTTTGGCGCCCGGCCACTCAAGCGCTTGGTGCAAAAGCGTATTCTTGATCCACTGGCGCTGGAGCTGATCGACAACAAGCTGCACGATGGCGACTTGGCAGATGTCAGTGCCCAGGATGGGCAAGTTCGTTTTCGCCGCTCCTAGCTGAGAGCCTGGTGGTCGACAGCAATCGCCTCCCCGACCAGCCTGTGCTATGCTCGTAATATGAAACTATCGAGCACTGCTTTTGAAGACAACGGCAAGATTCCTAAGATTTACTCGCGATTCGGCGGCAATCAGCGGCCACCGCTTACTATTGCCAATGTGCCACCTTCGGCACAGAGTCTCGTGCTCATCTGCCACGACCCTGATACACCAGGCCGCACCGGATTCTACCACTGGATAGCCTGGAATATACCAGCGACCACGACGAAGCTCAGCAGCACGAGCCTACCCGACGGAGCTATCGAGGGCGTCACAAGCTGGGGCACGCCAGGCTGGGGTGGGCCACAACCGCCATTTGGTACACACCGGTATCAATTCTCGCTGTACGCGCTTGACCGGCAGCTCACGCTCTCTCAGCAGACGGATCCACAGACCTTGCGATCGACAATCCAGCCCTACTGTCTCGAGCAGACAATGCTAACTGGGCTGTTTGGTGTGTTTGATATATTCCGCCGCTAAGCAATACTCCCCTACGTGGCGTAGGGGAGTTGCGGTATTGCCCGGAGAGGACGCTACTCTGTTTGGTTGGCTTCTGGCGAGGTGAGTCGCTTGATCATCGGCAGCACCAGGTAGATACCCACAATGGCTGCCACCAGACCAGTACCAACGACTATGAAGTAGGTTGGGGTCAATGTCGGTTTCAGTGACTGTGAGAACATACTGGTGAACACAGCCCCTGTCCACACACCGATCGCACACGAGAGGAATGACACACTCAGCAGCGGCACCAGCGACTCAAAACCAACCAGCCGCTTCAACTGACTCAGCCGCATACCACTCAGTCGCAGCGTGTAGAGCGACCGGCGGCGCTCAAGCAGCCCACCAACTGTCGAGACAATCAGGCTAGCAACCGCCACAAACAGTGTGACACCCATGCCGATATACGCCAAGTCGGCAAAGTTGCGGATCAGCGGATTAATCACTGGCTGTTTTGCGATCTCACCAACCACCACGAAGACAAGGTCGGTATTGAGCGTGTGGCTACCAACCACACTGCGCAGCTGGTCAATCGTCGCACCTGTAGTCTTTAGCTCAACTAGGTAATCTTTGGCTGCGTTGGTATCAACCGCATCAATTAGCTCCACCTGATTAACGACCGGCTTATCAAAGATAATCTTGGCGAACTGCTCCGGTGAAGCACTCTGTGGGCACCTGTACTCAGTATAGCGAGCGACATCCTGGCAGCGAAGAGCGTTGCCGCCATCCTTCAGCCGATAGGTTGCCGCCGCCTGTGTCACATATGACTGCTTTTCTAATACCTGCTGCATATTTGAAGGAAGGCTCTGCCCCGCAACGATAGCGGTATGCGACTTGAGTTTTGAGTAGCCGTTGTCGCGAATCGACTGATCGCTCAATGCCTCTATACCACTCACCGAGGTCAGATAAAAACTCCCCGCAAATAGCGCCAACACCACACCACTGACACTGCGGAAGACGGCCTGTGAATGTACCGCGATACGCTTGCCGGCGATCAGCATCGAGCCATTTCGTGCCCCGCGAGCTAGTAGTCGAGCGATCTTGTTGGTAAGCCAGCTACCCGCCATGATCAAGCCAAACATGATCAGTAAGAGACTTGGCAGAATAAGGAAGATTGCTGCCTCTTGGTGCTGCGACTGCCAGCTATGGCCGGCTGGCGAAGATAGCCAGGCGACAATCCCAATGCCCATCAAGAGCGGGACGATCCGGATAGCACGCAGCTTCTTTGATTTTTCCTGTGAGCGAGACACGCCAAGTGGTGATACCTGGGCACGGCGCATACGCCGCCAGCTCACCCAAAGCGTCAAACCCAACGTCAAGCCAATCACCAGCATATACTGCGGAATACTCAGCTGAATATCCGCCGACCAGAACCGTAGTCCATTCATCGGGAATTCTAATAGTGGGGTTTGCAATAGCCAAAATGCAACCAAGCCAATGACTACGCCGACGACTGCCGCCGCCAAGGACTCGAGCAGCAGCATTTTTGTCACCTGGCCTTTTGTCGCACCAATCAGGCGTAGTGCTGCATAGCGCTTTTCGCGCTGGGCGCCACCCAGCTGGGTCGCCACCGCCACAAAGGTAACAATCGGAAACAGGAGGATTGTCCCACCAATGGCCAAAATAAGCGTGGTCACCGGATCAAGTATCGGGCCGTTGTGAGCTGCTTTGTCTGTTTTATATACATCACTGAAGTACGGCAGTTGGTGCCTCTCTTTGGCGATTGCGTTCGCCTGAGCGACTTCGTCAGCACTGACACCACGGACCAGCATCAGCGAATCGGGGCTCGCGACATACTCATCCGGAATAATCCCCGCGTATTTCGTACTGCCATTAAATCGCCCTATAATGTTATCTTCTGGGTGCTGCTTAATCGCTTTGGCCAATGCCCGAGAAACATAGTACTCACCCGGTGCCGGCGTCTTCATGTGAGAGAAGCTGACCGACTTCTCAGTACCATAGATCGATAGCACATCGATATTTTGATTTCGCCATTTGGTCAGGTTGCCCAGCCAAAAATTAGCGATTTTGAGCGGTTCTACCCCTGATTGATCTTTTGACTGTTGACTCGAACCGTTTCTCGCCTGAAAGCTAGAGGTAGTAAGTGGTGTACGGGCGCCTCTGCCTACCAAACCATTGAAACCCGCGACAAAATAGCATAGCAAGACAATACCAAGCGCAATCGCTGCTGAGGTCAGCGCTAACCGAGCAACCGACTGGCGACCAGACTTCCTTAGTAATAACCAGCTGACACTCATTGTACTTCTCCTTGTGCTGCCCCTTTGTGGCGAGGTGTTGCTAGCTGATCAGTCGGGGTGTGCTGCGCGGCATCAGCACCAGCGATCTGGCCATCGCGCACGATGATTTCTCTATCAGCGTACGCAGCAATCGTCGGCTCATGTGTCACCATGATAACGGTTGTGCCATGCTGCTTGGCCATTCGGATAAACAGCTCCATCACCTTCTCTGAGTTGAGGCTGTCAAGCGACCCGGTCGGCTCATCGGCAAACAATACCTTTGGCTCAATCACCATCGCCCGGGCGATCGCCACTCGCTGCATTTGCCCACCAGATAGCTCGCCGAGCATGTTGTCTGCTTTGTCGGCTAGCTCAACTTGGGTGAGCCAGTGCTTCGCCTTTTTATAAGCCTGGTGGCGGCTGGCACCATTGAGGAGTAGCGGCAAGGCGATATTGTCTAGAGCAGTCAACTCTGGGACTAGCTGACCAAACTGGAAGACAAAGCCAAAACTGGTCCGTCGCAGCACACTGCGGGCGTCGTCATTCATCTTGTCAATTCGCTTACCCGCAAAATCGATCTCACCATCATCGATACCGATGATCGCCGCCAAACTATGGAGCAAGGTCGACTTACCAGAGCCGCTGGGCCCCATAATTGCCAAGACTTCGCCAGCCATTACGTCGAGCGACACACCCCGCAGAGCCTGCGTCTGGCCAAACGACTTTTTGATCTGCCTGGCACTAATAATTGGTTTGTTCATGGAATAATTCCTCCTTTAGTTTTGTTAAACGCGAAATGGTCAACTCGATCCAACGTAAATCTGCTTCCAGATGAAATAGCGCATGGTCGATCAACAGCATGTCTGACAAGGTGCTTTCACGGCGTTGCGCCGTCAGTTGACGCATCTGCTGTACATGCGCGATCCGCTGATTATCTAGATACGGCGCGGCATCACCATCTTTCAAAATAGCCAACACTGATTTGATGTACATTGTCGCCTGGAGCTGCGACGAAGATGGCTCGGGCGCCTCTAACCACTGCTGCAAATCTTGCCGACCCTTCTCGGTGATCGCATAGCGAACCCGCTGTGGCCCACCAGATGCACCAGCATCAGCGATCTCTTCCACCTTGCCGTCTCGTTTCAACCGCGACAACGTCGAGTAGATTTGACCAGCTAAAATTGGCTTGTCCTTGCCAAAATAGCCGTCGTATTTCTTTTTTAGCTCATAGCCATACCCAGGCTGGGTTGCCAAAAAGCCAAGTAATACATATTGTGCGTTCATATCCTCACTATACACCATGTGATTAGTTATGGCAATACTACTATACACCGAAATTATAGTTACTATACACTTAGTTAATAGCTATTAATATTTAGACAAGGCAACCCAAACCGGTTATAATCAGCTCATGGCGAGATTACTGTCGTGGCTACGAGTGGTAGTATTAACTGTGGCTGTCTTAGCTGGTGGCTACATGATTAGTCGTGCATTTATCTCAATCATCCAGCAGTCAGCCCGTAGTCAACAACCACAAGTACTACCCGGCTATCGGTTCCTCAATAGCTCATATCGTAGCCACTGGTCAACCTATATACCCCGGCAGCCGCTATTTCGACAGCCCCCTGCTAGCTATCCACTCACTAATGCACCGCGGGTTAATCAATTCATTACCCACTACCTTACTGACTACACCGCTACCCGGCTAGAGCCAGCACAGCAGGCTGGCACTCTCAGTGTACCGACGACCCAGCGTATCCGTTACCAAATTACGCATCAGTCTGAGCACTATGTATCAATCATCGTACACGTCACCTCGTACCCGTTTGAGTTGTCGCCACCGCTCCTGAAATTTTGGACGTTCGACCGAGCCAGCGGCCAGCCTATTACAACCAAGCAGCTGTTTGGTGATCGAGAAGAGCGCCCCTCTGCAGCACTGGCTGAGGTGCAGCGAATAGCCGCTGACTACTTGAAGCAGCACCAGATGGATAGCGATGTAGCCGGAGAGGCAATTACCGCACAAGATATCGAACAATTCGTCGTGCTCGATACTCATACCATCGGGTTTCCCTTGCAGGTGGGCACGCTACTACCAATATCGGATGGGCCAGTCGGTGTCGCTGTATCGGTCAAAACACTGATGAACGAGCTACAGAACCCGCTTGCTCGTGCAATCTTCAACGTCCCAGCACTCCCCAAGCCGACACCACCAGTACCAAATATTGCGACTGCCAGCCAAGAGTGCCTCCCTCAGCAGTGTCTTGCGATCACCTTTGACGATGGGCCAGGCCCCTATACTGAGCAGCTGCTAGAGACCCTGCGCCACTACAATGCAAAAGCCACCTTTTTTGTCATTGGCCGTAATGCGGCAATCTACGAAAACACTTTGCGCCACATAATCTCAGCTGGCCACCAGATTGGCAATCACACCTGGCACCATCCAGACTTGACCAAGCTCGATGCGGCGGCGATCGAGGCAGAAATTGTCGAGACCAACAGTGCGGTTCACATGGCGACCGGTCAAGCACCGACGATCGTTCGGCCACCTTATGGGGCGATCAATCAGTCAGTTCTGGCGGAGCTGGGCCGGCTCGGTATGGCCTCGATATTTTGGTCAGTCGACACTCGCGACTGGGCAGACCGCAACAGCGCTATTGTCTGCCAGCGAGCAGTTGAAGGGGCGCGCCCTGGCTCGATCATCTTGCTGCATGATATTCACAAAACGTCTGTCGAGGCAGTACCGTGCATATTAAGCCAGCTCAGCCAAAAAGGCTTTCGTTTCGTGACTGTTCGCCAACTTATCGGCCACATCGAGCCAGGGCGTAATTATACGTCGGGGTAGGCATATGCGGATCCTTATTGTCGAAGATGACCAAGAACTGGCAGCATCACTCAAGAAAGGATTGGAGCTTTCTGCCTACGCGGTCGATGTGGTTTTTGATGGCGCTACCGGCGAATCCTATGCCCTACACGGCGAGTATGATGCCGCGATCGTCGACTGGATGCTGCCCGAGCAAACAGGTATTGCACTTTGCCAGGCAGTCAGGCGAGCGCGAAACAACCTACCGATTATCCTCTTGACCGCCAAAAGCACCGCCGAGCAAAAGATTGAAGGCCTCGACGCCGGTGCCGATGATTACCTCGCAAAACCATTTGCCTTTGGTGAACTACAGGCAAGGCTACGCGCCCTACTACGGCGACCGGCCACGCTGCTCCCGGCAACTCTATCCGTAGGCTCCTTGTCATTCGACACGGTATCGCGTCAGGTGTGGAGAGAGGGCTGTGAAATCGCTCTATCAGCTCGTGAGTCGGCTATTTTAGAACTATTCTTGCGCCAACCAAACCGCCTTTTGAGCAAGCAGCAGATTGTCGCCGCAGCCTGGGATGACGATGCTGATGTCCTGGCCGCAACCGTCGAAAGTCACATCGCCAATTTGCGCAGCAAAATTGACAAGCCGTTTCAGGGGCCACCAATTATCGAAACGGTGTGGGGGAAAGGCTACATTGTCCGCCATGACGTCACTCACCACACGTAGGTGGTTTATTATTTTGCAGCGGGTGGGGCTGCCGTTCTTCTTTTTGCTTTCTTTTGTGTCGACCCGACTAGATGCTGGTTCACCTACAACAATCTCGACATTGTCAATCAGCCTACTGATCATCTGGGCGATCAGCTCAGTTATTCTCGCTGAGATAAGCTACCGCCAAGCCGCCAAGGCAAAAGAACAGCAAAAGCGTTTCACCGCTGATATATCGCATGATCTCCGCACACCGACAGCTGCCCTGCGAACTCTGCTAGAGGTGTCTCAGCTCGACCCAGCACTGCGTGCGCACCGACCAGCACAAGATGTATTTGCTCGCGCGCTGGCACAGGTTCACTCAATCAGCTCGCTGACCGACAGACTGCTTCGATTATCGCAATTAGAGACGACCCCGCCGCCGCACCTGACACCTGTCTGCTTGCAGTCGGTAGTGGCAGGTGCGATCAGCCAGCTTGAGCCACTGAGCCAGCAGAAACAACAAACCATCACTGCCGAGATCAGCCCGACTCTAAAGGTCGCCGCGAGTGCTGATGAGCTGGCACAACTAGTAGTTATTCTACTTGATAATGCCATCAAGTTTAGCCCGCCCCGGGCCTCAATCACCATCGCTCTGCGCCATACAACTTCACATGTCGTGGTGACGGTGCACGACTCCGGCCCCGGTATGACAGCAGAGGACCAGGCGCATATTTTTGATCGGTTTTATCGAGCAGATTTATCCCGCCATCGTGAAGATGACAGTGGGTTCGGCCTTGGCCTGGCCATTGCCGCCGCCATTGCCACGCGACACGGCAGCAAAATCTCAGTCACCAGCCAACCTGGCAGCGGCACTACATTCACATTTCGCCTCAAACGACTGTCGCCAGCCTAGTCTCCAGACTTTTTGGAGGTTTTGCCGATAGACTAGCCTTATGAACATACCAGCAATTACCACCAACCATGTCCGCAAGGTGATTGATGGCACGACCATCATCCCTGATATCTCACTGAATGTACCGCATGGCTCAATTTACGGGTTCTTGGGAGAAAACGGTGCCGGCAAAACGACCACGATCCGGCTCATCCTCGGCTTGATCAAACCAACCAGCGGTACTATCGAGATCGCGGGGCAGGGCCTGAGTACTGCTCATCGATCAGTCTTAGCGCATGTCGGCTCGCTGGTCGAGGGGCCATCGCTTTATGGCCACCTCAGTGGAGTCGATAATTTACGGATCGCTGCTCTGCTACAGCGAGTCTCTGAAGAGCGAATTACCGAAGTACTCGATATTGTCGGGTTATCAGACGCTGGCGACAGACTGACCAGTCACTACTCACTAGGCATGAAGCAACGCCTTGGTATCGCTATTGCTTTATTGCATCAGCCATCACTCCTAATTCTCGACGAGCCAACTAATGGGCTTGACCCAGCGGGTATCAAAGATCTTCGCCGCCTCATCATCTCATTCCAGCGCGACTATGGTATGACGGTATTTCTATCAAGCCACTTGCTAAGCGAAATTGAGCAAGTAGCCACCCACATTGGCGTAATCCATCACGGGCAGCTGCTGTTTGAAGGGACAAAAGAAAGTTTGCAAGCTCAAAACCACCCCCGCCTCGCCCTCACTACCCCAGCAATCGACAAAGCACAGCGGGTCATAGAAAAGCTCGGTATCACTCCATCAGTACATAATGGTCAGCTAATTATCCAGCCTGGCAGTGATGAAAAAACTGCCGACATCGTGGCGGAACTCGTCGCGTCGGCCGTCCCAGTCCATGAGCTGCGCCGAATCGACAACAATTTAGAACATATCTTTATGCAATTAACCCATCGTCAGGAGCAATAACATGAAAACACTTTTATCCATTGTGCGAGCTGAATGTATAAAACTTAAACACACCTCATTATTCACCATCGCTATCTGGGTGGCAATCATGCCGGTCACGATGATTGCCTTAATTTACCTCAGCCAAAGCGACGCCAATACAGTATGGCGGTGGCCGGCATTTGCCAGCTCGGTCATGCAGATTTGGCTACAGCTGATCATGGCGCTATTTATCGGCGCAATGGCTGCCCAATACCTTGGCATTGAGCACACTAGTAACGCTTGGAAGCTATTATTTTCGACACCGCCGAGCAAACGATCTATCGTGCTGGCAAAATGGCTAGTTTTGACGCTGCTGGTCTTGGTGTCATTCCTAGCAGTGACTATTGCCCTGTATGGCGGTGGCGCTCTACTACAGGCAATTCGCCCTCATGCCGCGCTTATGCCACAAGCGTTTACTCATATAGCCCACGACCTACTGATGTATGGTGGAATATTCATCGCTGCGCTCGGTATTGTCACTATCCAGTACGCCCTTGCCTTCGCGGTACGGACAATGAGTCTGCCGATCATGGTGGCGGTCGCAGGGTTTATGGCCGCAACTATGGCAGCTGGGCGAGAGCTGCTACTCCACCTACTCCCTTGGTCGTGGCCATACCAGCTCTATCTGCAAGCTACCCATGGCGCAAACGCCAAGGTCGCGATCGGCTATACGGTGGTCGCATCGCTAGTCGTCACCATTGTGGTGCTCGGTAGTATGATGATGTATATCAACAAACGAGATGAATTATAAGCATAGAAAGGACGCCTCGTGAAAAAGCACACCAAACAGACGATCATCACCATCATCGGTATATTTATCACCCTGCTGGCACTTATGACTGTTTTTGTGGGGAAGTAACCTCACGCTTCACCTTGTCGGCCTGGCTAATCTGCAGCATAAATGTGGCACCCTGGCCAGGCTGACTCACCACACCGAGTCGCCAGCCATATTGGATCGCGATTTGCCGAGCAATCGCCAAGCCAAGCCCGTGACCCGATATATGTGTCCGGGTTCTTGCGGTATCTGCTCGATAAAACCGATCAAAAATATGCGCCTGGTCCTTGAGCGCAATACCAGACCCCTGGTCGCGAACAGCTATCTGAAGCGTTTTCGATCGCTGGCTGACCTGCACCGATACCTCTGTCTGCGGCGGTGAATATTTCAGCGCATTATCGAGCAAAATTGTGATAATTTGCTTGGCGGCAACTGGCGCAAATATCGCCTGCGTCGTCGAGGTAGTAGACCGACACGTAATGTGTTTTTTGTATGCGAGTGGCTATAGCTCCGCCATGATATGCGACAAAAATTTCTCTACTTGTACAACCTGGGGAGACTCTCTCTGCTGATGACCAGCCGCCAAAGCCAGTAGACTATTGGCCAGGGCGGTCAACTTGTCTATCTCGGTCACATTACCCTGCAAAACAGCTCGTGCCTTTGCCTCGCTGAGCATCTTTTTGCGAAGGGCAACTTGATTGCGCACCAGGAGTGCTGCCAGCGGCGTTCGCAGCTCGTGGCTGGCATCCGACACAAACTGAGCTTGCTGCTGCAGCGCCTGCTCGATCGGCCGCAATGTCCGACGCGCCAGCACGATACTCAGCGCCGCCCCACCGACTAACATCAAGCCATTCAGCACCACCAGCCCCATAATCACCGACTGTCGAGCCTCTTGATTATGCCGCTGCCAACGCTGATGAAACTGCTGCTCAGACTCGGCTGGTGACAGCTCCCAGTGAGGCGCAAACGGTTGGTCTAGCTGTGCTGAGACGACCGCAAAGATGATACCACTAAACAACAGCGACAATACCATAATAACCAATAAATAGCTCCGGGCAAGCCGCCTCGTTGAACGTGAAGTTATCATGTCTTATCCTCGATCATATAGCCAAAGCCTGGTACTGTATGAATCAGTTTTGTATCAAACGGTTTATCAATCTTACGGCGAATAAACATAATGAATAGCTCAACATTGTTTGGTAAGACATCGGCATCAAAATCCCAGACATGAGCAATAATCTGCTCTTTCGATAAAACCATACCGGCGTGGCGCATCAGGTATTCTAGAACCGCATACTCCTTGGCAGTCAAGCTAATATCCTGATCAGCACGCCTGACCTTCTTGGCGCTGGGGTCGAGCGTCAGATCACCAACCGTCAACACTTCTGCTAATTTCTCGGCCGGCCGACGCAGAAGTGCCCGCAGGCGCGCCAGGAGCACCTCAAAGTCAAACGGCTTGGCTAAATAGTCGTCAGCACCGGTGTCGAGCCCCTTGACGATATCGGGGCCAGTATCACGAGCAGTCAGCATCAAGATCGGAGTCTGCTGACCATCAGCTCGCAATTTCTGGCACACTTCGTAGCCATTCATCTCTGGAAGCATAATATCTAAGATAATCGCATCGTACTCATCGGCTGCCGCTGTCCGGTAGCCTTCATCGCCATCATACGCCACATCCACCGCATACGCCTCATCTTCCAGCCCTTCTTGGAGGGCTGCGGCAATCGCCTTGTCGTCTTCAATGATTAATACTTTCATATTCTTAGTATACCGCGCGCCTCGCTCTTATAATTTATCTCTCAAAAAATAAGCCGCCGGGGCGAGGAGACAGTGCCCGGCAGCTTCACTCAGTCATTCGTCGATTACGCCACCGGAGTCGCGAGCCAACATCTCGCTTCTTGGCGTAAATGAGACGCCGAGCATCAAGAACTACCGCGCGACCGAGATACCAGATTGTGGCTATATAGGCTACATTCATGCTGGCAACTATACCGAGCAATTCTGTAAAACAGCTTTAAGCATCGGTGCGCGTCGTTTCAGCACTAACCAGAAACCACCATACGACGACTCGTCATTTAGAAATTGCAGAGGTCATTCAGAGCCTCACTGACTGTTGGGTGAGTGAATATTTGATCACGCAGCACGGTGTACGGTAGCTCAGCGTCCATAACCGTCTTGACGGTATTAATTACCTCTGGCGCCTGTTGGCAGAAAAGCGTCGCCCCGAGAATTTTCTGAGTTGGTGTATGGACAACTATCTTCAAGAGACCTGTGGTCTTGCCGTCGACATGCATCCGCGGTACTGCCATAGCTGGTATCTGGTTTGTCGCCACTTCATCACCATAATGTTGGCGAGCTGCCGCTTCGGTGAGACCAACCCGGGCCAGCGGTGTCTGCATGAAAATCGCCAGTGGCAATGCGTGGCGCTGAGCTCGCGTGTACTGCCCGTCGCCAAGCAGCTGGCTCTTGATAATCCGAAAATCATCAAGCGAGACATATGTGAATTGTGGTCCACCGTTCACGTCGCCAAGCGCCCAAATGTGTGGCTGCGAGGTCTGGAGAGTATCGCTGACTACGATCGCCCCTCGCTCATCCGTATTAACACCAGCCGCTGCCAAATTTAGCGTCGCTGTATTAGGCTGGCGACCGGTCGCCAAAAGTACTGCGTCAAACTCTTGCTCACCACCCTGATCACGGATCATAACACCGTGTTCGGTGTCACTAACCAGCTGAATAGTAGACTGGTAGCGAAATGTCACCTGTTGGGCCTGTAGCGCCGCGACTGCCGCCGCGACAACCTCTGGCTCCTCCTGCGGTAGTACGGTATGACCACGATGATACACTGTCACCGCTACGCCAAGTGCTGCGTAAGTTGAAGCAAATTCCAGCCCAATATAGCCACCACCGATAATCGCCAATCGTTGCGGCTGCATAGCACCGCGAAGCATCTCGGCACTAGTATAGACTCGCTGCGTATGTTGTATACCTGGAATATCTGGGATGAGTGGTGTCGATCCAGTGTTGATGAAAATTTTATCAGCGGTCACCAGTAGCTCATCTTCACCACCAGTAATACGCACCGTGTGAGCATCGACAAATGACGCCGTGCCATCAATCACAGTCACACCAGGGTTGTCGGCAAGCATGTGATAGTTTTTGCTGTTGAGTTTGCTGACAACGGCCTCCTTGCGCATAAACGCCTGGTCGATCGACTGGCCAGCAGCAGCTGCACTGACCAGTGTCTTCGTCGGGATACAGGCAACATTGATACAAGTACCACCATACATCTGTGGTGACTGCTCGACCAGTGTCACCTGAGTCCCGGCCTTCGCCAAGGCTACCGCCAGTGTTTTACCCGCCTTACCAAACCCAATGATCAATGCGTCGCTATGTTGTTTCATGCTCTATTCCCTTCTTTTATTTATTCAATTATTAGTTGCTGGCTTCGCTCCCCAGCCGACTAGCCGGAGTCGGCTTGTTTCAGCTGGCGGCCCTCGACCGCTTCCATCTGCTGACCAGTCAATTCAGAGGTATAATAGCGGCTCGTCAAAAGAGCTAATGCCTGATTAATATCCTTGGTGCTCGTGATCCTTAGCTGGTCGTCCTCGGTAAAGAGTTCGGTTGCTTGACGATACTTTGTGGCATAGCGTTTGAGCGCCCGACGGGTCTGCCGACTCGCCAGGTCAATTGCCTGATTATCCATTATCGCTGCAATCTGCCGAGCCGCCCGTATCCCAATAGTAACCGGCGCAGCCTGATCGACAAGAAAAATTGGACTAGCCAAAAAGGTGCGTGCCTCTTGATCTGTCGCCTGGCGCAAGAAATGCTCAAGGCCAGGCAGCAGACTACGAATCGTTGAATATTGTTTAAAATACAGCATATTCAGACCATCGTAGTAGGCGTCTGGCACTTCGGGCAGCTCAAGTGCCTGCCCAGTAGTTTGCAGTGTTGGATAGTCACCTAGTAGGAGTAGATGACGATTCACGATACGGCGGCGGGCTGATATTTTACTCAGTAGAATTTCACCGCTCGGCAGCGTCACGTATAATGCATCGGCTCGTTGATAATCGTCTCGAGTGATGCTGCGGCAATCGGCGCTCGAAGCGGCCGCCGCACAGTAGGCACCGAGCAGACTGGCCCGCTGCTCATCATCGAGCGTCACATAGAGCCACTCATCCGCCTCTGGCTTGATCTCCGGAGCGAATGGTAAGGTATGGTCCAAGCACGGGCGCTGATATGTCGTCAAAACATCCTGCAGCTGGGCTGGGTCGCTCAGTACTAGTATATGCTGGCCACGCTTACCCCTTGTCTTGATGAATAATTTGGCGCCAGTCGCCCCACTTTCTCCGCCCCGCTGATTCACCGCTCGACCTCCAAAAAAGTATACTCATTTATACGCAAAAGCCGCTCAAATGAAGTAGTGTTCTTGCGGTCACGAACTCGACTGATCACCACACACGTGTTGCCGCCAGATGTCCGTACCTCATAGAACCGATACCCCAAGCACAGCCATACCAGGTTAAAATAAAATACTCGCTCCAGCTGCCACCACAAGATATACAACACCAACAGGATGGCCCCAACCCGTTCAACCGCAAGCCCGCTCAGATCAAGCGTGATCACACACAAACCAATATAAGTCGGCAGCGCAGCGCTTTCTAGTGGTCGGATATCAGCCACCACCATGGTATCGACTGATGCCTGGCGACGCACCGATCGCAGCAGCGACCAGCCAAACAGTACGCTGCCACCAACCCCCAGACCGGCCCGTACCCAATAATCACCCGCCAAAAAATCACCCGGTAGCGGTGCGCCGATAGCCAGCCAATAGCACAGCAGCACCCCGGCAAACGAGCTCAGCGTCAGTAGTCGATACCACAAAAACCGGCGCAGCACAGTCATCACACCTCGTGCGTCATAATACTATCAATCAACCCGCTATACTGCGCCACAAACTCCGGCCGTAGCATCAATATCCGCTGATTACCCACTGGCTGACTCGCGACAATCCCGGCCTCACGCAAGACTTTGCAGTGATGTGAGACAGTCGAGAGCGACAGGCGGTGGTCGATCTGGCCGCAGCTCAATTTTTCTTCTCTGACAAGACGGCGGACAATCTGTAAGCGCAGCGGCTCGGCCAGCGCAGCAAGCACACGTGGCAGAGACATATCAGGCTGATCAGTCGATGGATGAGGTTGCGTTGTCATCATTTGGTATTGTCTCATACCGACTAGTCATTGCCAAGGCAACAACCACCGCACCGCTGGCTACCAATGGGATCATGTGGGCTGACCAGTGGCTTATCACTACTGCGCCCAACACGCCGCCGCACCCCTGACCAATATAAACAGCTGATGAGTTCAACGACAGATTGAGCTGAGCCCGTACCGGCGCCATAGCAGCCAGCCGGTACTGCTGTGCCACTGACACCACCCACGCACTAACAGTCCACCCTAACACACTGCCATACACCAGCCAACCCGCACCCAGCAAGCTTGCTGCCAATGCCAAAAGTAGCAATGACCCAGCAAAGATAATCATCGCCCAGCGCACAAGCCAAACACTCTTGACACGATCAGCCAGCCACCCGCCGAGCCCACCACCGAGGAGCGACCCCAACCCAAACACCAGCAGGACAAGACTAAACTGATCACTCAGGCCTGCTTGCTTGACCACTGTGCTAAGGTACGACGTCACACCCATACCAGCCATAAAGACCACTATCGTCACAAGCAGCGGCAGTCTCACCTGGCGATTTGTGAAACCCGCCAACAGGTGGCCAGGGGTTGATCGGTGCGGCGAGGCTGGTGCGGCGATTGCACCGACTCATCAGCATACCAGACAGTGGTGCAAAAATAGCATATACCCAAGCGAATACCGTCACCAAGAGGCCAGTTTGGCCGACTGATACACCAAGCTGCTCCGCGACCTGTGTCAATACCGCCGCCAACATGAAACCATCCGCACCAATCACAAAACTGGCACACGCTAAAATTGCTATCTTGCCCCATGGTACACCCGATCGCTGCCGCATATATTCTCTCCTTCTTCGATGTATATCGAAATAGTTGCTATTTCGAAGTTTATCGAATTAGTGAGTAGCTGTCAACTATTTCGTATCTTGCGCAGGCAGCGGCGAGTGGGTTGCCTGGTACAATTCGGCGGCGGGCATCAGCACCAGGCTGCTCATTGCTGGGCGAATAGTTGTATAGATCCGCCATGGATTATCATCCGACACAGCGACTGCGGCGGGTAATGGAAGAGGTCGCAAACCATACTCGCCTCGCAGCGCCGCCAGAAGCGCTAGCGGTGTTTTGCCGTATAGGCCATATTGACTCCCTGAGCCATCCATCCGCCACTTCTGGTAGCGCATACCGACTGCCTGGCGGTGCTCAGCAATAATAGCCGAGCGCTGCGCCCCCGCCGCTCTCATAATTACATTGGCATAATCCGGTGCATCGACACCGGGTGCGACTACACCAGTCAAGACGGTCAGTGCTGGATTGTGGCGACTAATCTGCGCAAGTGCCGCCAACACCATCGCATCTTGGTCTGGCGAGGCGTCAACCCGGTCGACCGTTGCCGGCCGATACATGACATCACCACCAGTATCAACACCGATCACCACCTCGGCGCCTGTTTGATCGATAAGCGTTTGTACATCCTCGGCGACGACCGCCGTCATATGTGAATCTGGTGGATTCAGCATATATATTGGTGTGGTGATCTGGTCATCCTGTGCCACAATATGCTCCAAAAAGCGCCAACCCGTTGCCTTCGTCTGTGCTGTCACCTCTAGAGTCGCAGCACCATGCCGACGCCCGGGGTTGGTCAGTGGCGTGGTGTGAGCACGCACCGACACAATAGCCACCGGCTGCACATCGGCCACCTGCATATGCAGCTGACTCAGCATAGCTGCCTGCAACCCATCCGAGCCGCCGCCCATCCCCAGATAGAGAACTCTCTTACCCCGCAACTGGTCAGTGGAGAATTCTGGCACGTTCTCGAGGGAGATCGATGGCAGCCGCCGTAGCTGCGGTAGATACATATCGCCCTGGCGGATCATACGTAGTTCAGCCTGACTGATATCTAACTCGCCTTGATTTGCCAGATGTGCGAGCTCTGACACATCAGCAACGACGACACCAGATTGCCCAGATCGGCGAGCCGGACTATCAGCGATCTGCACCTCCTGAAGTATGTGCGCAAAGTAAGTCAAGCTCTCTGCCAAGCCACCATGGGCCCGCAGGCCAGCAAGTAGCGCTGGCGCGTAGTAGACGAGTGTCGCCCGATCAGTCACACCAGTGCGAGCTAGTTCGTGAGCCAAAATTGCCTGCACCGGCGGCAGCTGCTGCTCGTAGGCCTCTCGCAAATGAGCAAACTCTGCTGGGTTATCCATACGTAGCATACACGCCAGGCGAACCTGCGCATACTGTATTGGATTACCCGAAATTTCCTCTGGCGTCACATTGATACCAAGCATCTCGGCTCGACCCGCCAGATAGTGGTTATAGCAGTCTTGGCTATCATTGTGGCTGTGTAATGCCTCAATTGCCACGACTACTTGCTGATAAAACGACGATGTCAGTATCATCGAGCCTGTGATATTTCGGTGGCCAGCCGCACCAGCAATATCCAGCACCGTGTGGGCAATATATAGTGCCCGTACCGACTGATCATCTTCAGATAGCCCAGCTAGCGCCGCCGCCGGTGCCTCTGCTTGCATGAATTGCCCCAGATTTAAATCTTGCGATAGCACACGCCGGATAGTCTCCTGATCTTCTTGGTCAAACTGGCCAAACGTCGGCAACAGCATCTGGCGCTGGGCCGTATAGCGGTCGCTGAGTAAGCGGCGCATCACCTCATCATGATCAATAGATTCAGCTGAATTCGTCACTTGGGTAGCGACTGCCGGGTTCTTGCCAAGATCGTGAACTAGCATGATATAGCGCATCACATTTACCTGCCGCTCAGTTGGCATCAGCTCAGTAAACCATTGGTGCAGCTGCCGAAACTGCTCTTCAGAAAGCCTGGTCGCTTCTTTTTGTGGTGCAGTGAGTTGCTGGTACGCCGCCTGGTCGCCCCGCAGCAATAGTTCTAGGCAATTAAGTGAGCACTCAGTGCGCTGCCGCTCGGCATCGCCTATCGGCACACCATCATTGGTCAGCACCTCAGGCGATGCCTGCATATCTTGGCCGACGAGCAAGTGATATTCCGAGAGACGCGTCACGTCAAGTGGCTGAATTTCAGGTCGATTTTCCATATACCCTCCGGGGGATCTTAGCAATTACACTGTTTCTAAAATACAATAATATACATCATTTGTCAATCTGAAAGATCTTTTGCGGGGAGGTCGCACCACGTAGCAACACTACCTGCCGTTTCGCCACACCAAAGTGAGCAGCCAGCAACCGGACCGCTGCCAGATTCGCCCGCCCCTCAATTGCTGGTGCCTTGGTATACACTGTCAGCGAGCCGTCATCATTCGCCACCACTTCTTCGCGGTGGCGAGAGTTAGGCTTGAGGCGAACTGAGAGTTTCATAATTCAATCCAGCTTATTCAACAAACTTATCTTCATATGATTCGTTCAATGTATTTGGAGGGGTATTGATCTGCGACAAGTCTGCGGCCTGAAAAGCTTGTTGGAGAATTTTAACAAAATTTTGAGACTGAAGTTTCTCAAAATATTGTGGATGTGTCGTTATCTGCTGAGTACTGGGTTTAAATAAATTACTTAAAATCTCAAACCCTTTTATGGATCCTTGAAGATTTTTTATTTCTTCTTTTGACGGATGGTGGCTGATTTCAATCTTTTGATTTATAGTATTTGCCGACTTTATCACATTCTTTAAATCAGATTCTGTTACTACCCTGAAATGAGCAGCTTTATTACGGATCTTCTCAATCTTTCCTAAATCGCCCTTTATATCCTCCCATTTTATGCCTTTTTTTAGTATGTGCTTATCGATTTGATCCCAAACAGTACAAGGTTTGACTCTTTCGCTAAGTTCATGTTTTACATCATTTATGTCAGAGTAGTCTTTAAAAATAGACATCATATCTTCTGCTGTTAAGTTTCTATTACTCAATGATGTATCTGCGGATAGAACTTGGATGATATCCCCCAATGTAAGGTAAGATGTTAATGGATTTAGGTCATCTATTTTTATTAAGCTCTTACTCTTAGCAAAGTCTTTTGCGTAAGTATTCTTAAAGTAACGGAAATAATCATCAATTACCTCATTTATATTTAGAAGAATTATCCTTAGATTATGCTCTACTGAATCCACAATATTCATAATCTTATTTCTTATACTCACCCCTTTTGGATCATAAACCAAAGCAATCTGTCTAGATTTAGCAACCTTCTTGTAAAATTCTTTGCTTATGGCCGAATCTTTCATGTTCACATGTACGAGAAACGTGTTGTTTGTCTGAAAATCTTTTACATTCTGCCTCTCATTATCTATACCAAGATCAGACTTAAAAATCTTGACGACCTCTGGCCAAGTATCTGCCTCGACTAAGAATTCTAACCTATAATCTTTCTCTTGATTCATTACCATAATTATAAACCAATTTATGATAATAAGTACTTGGTATTTTTGTTTACATATACAAGATGGGTTAATAAAATTGATTTACTGCTGCACTGTGTAAATATACCCCCTAAACAATATCGTCTACAGCTTCAAAACTTCGATAATACTGTTTATCTCTCTTGCATACAATTTACTGTCGTTGTATGGGCGTAAGGTTTCGTATAGGTCTTCTGGTCTCGACTCTATACCCTGCGACTTTTCTAATATCTCTGCAGCCTTTTTTATACTGTCTTCATCAGATATTGGTCTATTTGTCTTCACCTGAGCTATTCCAATCGTCATTGTCCAGCCAGTTAATTTAACTATGAATCTCTCGAGAGACCTCATCCACTCAAAACGATTCATATTTTCATATATAAGAATAGCGTAAAGCAGTTTAGTCGAGCATTTTTATCTTTGCTCACCTTTAAAATAAGAGAGTTATATTTTTTTGATATTTTTTATGAGATGATATTATATAGTTTTTCTCCTGTTGCCGAGCCGTTGCCTGGTCTACGGACCTCTGTCTACCAGTAAAATCAGCTGTTTTAAAATAGGCGCTAGTCATTGTAGCCGTAAGAAAACTAGACAGCACGCTATTGGCTATTTCTCTGGTTTCTGGCATAAAAGAACTGATATCTAAACATGGTTCTATCAGATATACAGAAGCAGTAGGTACAACTAATAATGTAGAGACTATGGTGGCAATGTGTATTAATCTTAGTGATGTGTACTTTGCTTTAATAGCTGATGGTATATCACGAAATAGTAGAGAAACCATAACCATAATAAATATATATGAACGAATTATTTATATTAAAGTGTATTTTATAAATTGCTGAAATAAATAGACCTACAGCCAGCAATGGTGTAAATCTAAAAAATACATATTTTATCCACGGCCTTCGGCCAACACTTATAAACCCTGCAACAGGCATATAGGCAACAGGTATCTTCAGTTTAATAATTTGAAAGAATAGTTCAACAAATACACCTCCGACTATTGCAATAAATAATATTTTACAACTCACCATTTCACTCTCTAACTTATCACAAACCTTTGATAGTAATTACTCATCCATTTCACGGTGATACTCGTTGGTTTAGTATGCCGCGTCTACACGAAGTAGTTTTTCACTAATATATCTACGAGCCACCGTGCATGATCGACACAACGTCGTGCTTCGTGACAATCAGGTGGTCAAGCAACTGAATACCAAGGAGTTCTCCTGATTCGATCAAGCGGTCGGTCACTGCGTTGTCGGCTTGGCTCGGTTCAAGGTCGCCACTTGGGTGGTTGTGGGCCACGATGATCGAGGCAGCCCGGTCAGTGATTGCATCTGCAAATACTTCACGAGGGTGGACCAAGCTCGCAGTCAAAATACCAATGGTGATAGTCCGCTTGGCAATTAACCGGTTCGCGCCGTCGAGTGTCAGGCTGACAAAATATTCCTGTTTTTTGTCACGAATATCCTGTAGTTGGGCGGCGGCTTTGGCTGTCGTGTTGATAATCGGTTGGTCACTTGGCAAAAGGTAGCGGCGCGCTAACTCAAAGTTAGCGAGAATAACCGGAATTTTTGCCTCACCAAGGCCAATGATCCCGGCCAGGTCACCATATGACATGTCACCGCCTTTGGTGCGCAAAATCTTCAGCACCTGGCGAGCAATTTGCGACACATCAGCCTGGGCATTACCGCTGCCGATGATCGCCATCAGTAGCTCCAGGTCAGACAAACGAGCCGGACCAGCTGCTGCTAATTTTTCACGTGGCCGCTGATCTTTGCGCTTGTCGAGCATTTTCATGCCTCCATTATAGCACCCTTTAGGCGCGGGCCACTATGCCCGGCGGCGGTATTGGCGCTGCCGCATGGCGACACAGACCGCCACAACACCCACCAGCCTATTCATAAGACCCCAAAAACCACCCGCTTGGGTATTGGCTAGTGGAGATTCCGGTGGTCGCTGATCGTACGGTGAGCTACCTGACATCACCTGGTCGGAGTCATCAGGCAGCGGGGCTATCTCTATTTCTTCCACGAGAGAAGATTTCACCTGATCGGCCCGCCAAACTGACTGCACAACCTCTTGCTCACTTCCCAAATAGTCAGGCGACACCTGATTATCAGAGCGATTCACGGGCGGTTGTGGTTCATCATATGATATATCATCAGACGCATAGGTTTCCTGAATCACAGAGGAGCTGTGTGGTGGTGCTGGTTGTATGTGCGCGATTGCGTCATCAGTGGGTGGAGGCACCTCGGCCTGATACGCCAGCTGCGGCATTGGTGGTATCGCCGATGGTGAACTAAAGGTTAATTGTTGGCTCGGCAATGTGTGATTATCTGATGGTAAACTGCCCTGCTCCGGTGTGGCTACAGCTGGTTGGTTAGCTTCATAATGATCGGCAACCATCGATCGCTGGCGAGGCGGAGTCGCTGGTGATATTTGCTCAAAAGTAGTCAATTGGTGAGATTGTTTTGTGATGATCTTGACCGGTTGTTTAGTAATATTTTCCTCTGTTAATACCGGTTGTGTTTTTTGAGTATCAGCTGGTTGAATAGAGTCAAAAACGAATGGCTGTTTCATACTCGCTGGCGGTACTTGCTGGGCAGTTTGAGTAGCTTTTGAGGTGGGTGATACCTGCTCAGCTACTGCCACCGGCTGATCGGCTCTCGAGCTGGTAGTTGAGTCTACCACCACCGGCGAGGCCTGCCTGATCGACTGATCAAACAGCTTATCATATTGGCTGGCAGTTCGAGCTGCCCAAGTCGGCTGAGGTGGGGGTGGCGTGAGTGAGCGAGTCGATTCAATAGGACTGTCGGTTGACTGAACTTGACGATCTTCTATATCATGTATGGTATAATTATCTGATAACTCTTCTCGAGGATGCGGAGTTGTGTGTGGCTGTGGTGGCATCATAGTATAGCTCAGTAGAGACGGCTGGAGGCCAGCAGTGTCTGGCGTGACAGCGAGTATGGGCTTGTTTATCGCCTGCAGGGCGCTCTCTTCGGTTGCGGCTACCTCATGTGGCCGCTGGAGTGGCTGCAGGTTGATAACCGGTTGCTGCGGGGCATATTGATCAGGCGGCGGCGTGGTAGCGACCGCACTCTGGCTGAACGAATGCGGACGGAGCGGGTTTTGCGGTAGTGGCTCACTCTGTCTCTCAAGAGAGTGCCGTGAGTAAGGCACGGACGTGACCGCTGCTGTATCCAGAGCGATTACATTATGAGGTTGCGTATCTGCAGGATAGTTATCGGCGACAATCTGGGCGGTATTGACGGGATCAGTGATGTTGACGTCGACCAATCCCTCCCGTGTTTCCTGAGTAGCCATACGCAATGACGAGCGACCGGCCTCAGAAGAAGAGCTGTGGCGCCGATCAAAAAACCGATAAGCCAACCACGGCGAACGATCAGGCACCGCAGGGCGATCAGTAGCTGAGGAGATGGCTGTCGAGAATGCGCGAGTCGCTGAGTGAAGTGGCGATACCGATACTGGTTTCGTGGCTGCCCGTGTCGGCGCAGGCGTCTCCCCTACCTCACGAGGTGTGAACAGCGAATACCCTGGAGTATACGGGTCAGTCGTCTCTGATCGGCTACACCCCTGTGTGGCTGGTCGCGGCACTGATGGCATCGCCACAATCAGCCGGTCATCATCAGCCAGTAAAGCCCCCAGATAGCTAGCCGATGGGGGCTGCTCGACCCCGGTCATCTCTGGTGGCGTCCACGACGGCTCGCTCGCAGGTAGGTCTGGTGAGAGCGCAGTGTCTTGCTGCTCTTTGAGGAGCGCTTGCCGCTCTTGGCAGAGGCGAAGCATCGGGCAGCCGGCACAGGCAATCGAGCCCAGACCCTGGCACAACTGTGGTGATGGCGTGAGTTTATTAGCCAACGGCTCAGCCGTTGCTTCTGTATTCATAGGCGCCAGATCGTTCGGCGTATCGCACTCACCTCGAGCCATTGCCATCAAATCAATACTATTTTTACTCATGATTCAAAAAAGGTCTCCGTCGCAATATATTGATCATCGACACCATTCTTGACCAGCTGCTGCCACACGTCACGCACAAAAGGGAGGCTACCGCACACCAAAAAATAACTCTCCGCAGCCGACGCCGCCACAATTTGAGCGACATCAAACCGCCCGTTGTGCCAACCAGCCTGCTCAACGACGTTGTGGCGAGTACTAAAGTGGTGTACCGTGATGCTCGAGGCCGCCAGCTCTGCATCAAAAACGGTAAACTGAGGTGATTTGTGGCTAAAATAAAGCGTCGTCGGCTGCGGCGCATCAGCCAAAATACTCCAAATAGGACTCAAGGCACACCCAGCAGTAATACCTACCAGTGGTCGGTCAGTCAATGGATTAAAATTACCGTAAGGACGACTTACAAAGAGGGTGTCGCCCGGGCGGCGCGAGCAAAGGTAGCGAGAGAACTCACCACCGACATCTTTCACTGTGATAGACGCCAGCGCTTGGTGAGGCCGGCTCGAGAGGCTATAGGCCTTACCCTCGCGCACTGATGAACCAGGCACAAACACTGTGATATACTGCCCCGCTACGAAGTCAAATGGTCGGGCAAAGTACAGTGTCGCCACCTCGGGGTTTTCCTGGCGCACTCGAACAATTTTGACAGTCAGTGAATCACGCATTGGTCGACATACTTCTCCATTATCTTTTGAGCGGCGAGAAACTCTTGGTCGGTGAAGGTCGTAGCGTGCTGGAACTGCGGACTCAGCACTGTACCGGATACGAAGTGCTGCAGCGCAAACCGCCGAGCCCCCTTGACCATCTGGCCAATCTTCTCAAAGTCATCGACCGCCAACTGCTGGCGCACGATAGTTGTCCGAAACTCATGAGCAACCCCGGAGTGGCGCAGCATATCAATCGTCTCGATGATGGCATCGAGGTCAATGGGCCGCGCCGCAATGTCAACATACTTCTCAAGCGGCCCCTTGATATCCATCGCCACAAACTGGATCGTCTCTTCAGCAATCATTTGGCGAACCATCGCTGGCCGAGTGCCATTGGTATCCAGCTTGATATCAAACCCCATCTCTCTAACCAGCCGGCATAGTAGTGGTAAATCATCGTGAATTGTCGCCTCACCACCAGAGATCACTACCCCATCAAGCCGATCGCGACGAGACGCCAAAAAAGTCAGCACGTCTTTGACCGGGATGCTCGGCGCCAAGCGCTCTGGCAGCACTAACTCAGGGTTGTGGCAATAGCCGCAGCGCATATTACAGCCAGAGAGAAATAGCGCTGCTGCTACATGCCCTGGGTAGTCCACGAGAGATAGCTTCTGTACCCCACCGATCGGTACCACTGGGAGATCTGCATCAGGCAGGGACTGCCACGCCAAACCGTTCATGGTCAGCCGCCTTGTCGTAGTGTTCGCGCATCACGAACTCAGCTTGTTTACCCTTATTCCAGTGTGACGTCGGCCGCAAGAAGCCCACTACTCGTGAATAGACCTCACACCCCTCGCCACAGGTTGGGCAGGTCTGATGCTCGCCGCGGATATAGCCGTGATTAAGACAAACCGAAAAGCTCGGGCTAAAGGTAAAATACGGTAATTTATAGTTTTGGCAAACCGTCTTGACAAGCTTTTTCAATACCTCAGGGTCGTCCATTCGTTCACCCAAGAAAAAGTGGATGACGGTGCCGCCAGTATACTTGGTTTGCAGTTCGTCTTGTAGGTCAAGTAGCTCAAACAAATCATCGGTGTAGTTGACCGGCAAATGACTAGAGTTCGTATAAAACGGGTGTGCAACTGCCGCACCTAGGCCGTTGGCAAAGTGCGCTCGGTTGGGGAAGCTGGCTTTGTCGAGCTGGGCCAAGCGGTAGGTTGTGCCCTCGGCTGGCGTCGCCTCTAGGTTGTAATTATTGCCCGTCTCTTTTTGGTATTCCACCAAACGATCGCGCATGAAATCGAGTGTTTTCTCAGCAAATGCCCTGCCCTTTTCGGTACCAATGTCAACGCCCAGCAAATTCAACGCTGCCTCATTGGTACCAATCAAGCCAATGGTTGA
>ERZ773083.499-NODE-499-length-31897-cov-10.618177_pt1 | contig 31897 bp, 33 predicted proteins | sample MGYA00511465_ERZ773083 | MGnify/ENA primary metagenome ERZ773083 (study PRJEB29015, sample SAMEA2738001) | human oral metagenome | biome: human oral; feature: human-associated habitat; material: dental | place: China | collected 2060 ... | reverse complement strand
GGAAACGCAGTAGGCGTGTAAAAGCGTGCGTGGGTTCGAATCCCATGTCTTCCGTAGTATTTAAGGCGCCCAATGGCGTTTTTTTGTTGGCTTAAAAGGATTGGAATTTTTTGCTGATTGGGTGGCTAAATCTAAAATGGGACTACTATTTAGACTTTCTGATACGCAAAAGAAAGATGGATTCGTTTCCATCTTTTTATTTTTGTAAAACATATTGAAATTTTTCTGAAAAGTAGTAGACTGTTACTTAGAACAGTGAGGGGACTTCATGAAATTATACGTACAACTGATGATTATCTTTTCGATTTCGTTGCTTGGAGAGGGAATTTCAACTATTTTTCACTTACCGATACCAGGTAGCATCATCGGATTAATTTTGTTATTTTTAGCTTTAGAATTCAAATGGTTACGCCTACGTCATGTAAATATGGTTGGTAATTTTTTACTGGCGAATATGACTATTCTTTTTTTGCCAGCAGCAGTAGGTATTATGGATAAATTTCATATTATAGCACCTTATCTCCTGCCTATCATTTTGATTGTTGTCTTGGCAATTGTTCTGAACGTTGTAGTTATTGCCTATACAGTGCAGTTTATTAAGAGACGTTATGAAGGTGATTATGAAGAAAGGGGAGCAAGACATGACTAGTGTAGTTACTAATCCTTTATTTGGCTTGGCTTTGTCTATCTTAGCCTATCTTATTGGAATGTTGATTTTTAGACGTTTTCCACATCCTTTGACGACCCCATTGTTGCTGGCAACAATTTTAGTGATTCTCTTTTTATCTTGGACTGGGATTTCTTACAAGGATTATTATATCGGAGGATCATACTTGAATAATCTGATTGTACCTTCGACAGTTGCTTTAGGGATTCCGCTTTACAAGACTTTCCATTTAATGAAACACCACGCTAGAAGTATCTTATTAGGTATCTTTTTATCAGTTTTGGTAAATACAAGTTTTACAGCACTTGTAGCAAAATTTTTTGGAATGGATTTTTTCCTTGCTATTTCTTTGTTTCCAAAGTCAGTAACCACTGCAATGGCAGTTGGTATTGTTGATAAGATGCAGGGGATCACAACAATTACTTTAGTAGTTGTTGTAGCGACAGGGATTTTGACAAGTGTTATGGGGCCGACTATTTTAAAAGTTCTTAAAATTGAAGATCCTGTTGCTATTGGCTTAGCACTTGGGGGAACTGGTCATGCAGTTGGAACAGGAGCGGCCTTTAAATATGGGCAAGTTGAGGGAGCTATGGCTGGCTTAGCCATTGGAGTGACAGGGTTAATGTATGTTTTTGTCAGCCCCTTAATTGCTGGCCTTATTTTAGGAAAATAAGAGGGATAACCTCTTTTTTATTTTTTGATAAATTCTTATCTTGTTGAAATGTTGTTTTAAGTTGCTATAAAGCGAAATACTTTTAAGAAGTTGGATACGAAGATGGAAGTCAGTTTTAGAAATAAATAGAGAGAAGAATGGGAATGGTACTCAATATCTATAGACTAGCCAAGTTATAAATGAGAAAACTCTGACAAATCAAGTCTTTTAATGGATGAATTAGTCCAAAGAATGATGTTATGGATTAGTATATCTTTTAAGTTAAAGTTGTTGATGTAGTACTGTGAAACTGATATAATATTTTTTACAACTGGCGTGTTAAACAAAAGTATTTTCAATGGTTTAGAACAATATTTTTTGAGCGTTTATAGACTGCAATCTCTTATATTTATTAAATATTTCGAGATGGATTATTATGAGGTGAGAAAATGTTAAAAGATAAATGGTGGTTGCCCTTTCTGACTGTAGGAGTTATTGTTGCGGCAGTTTTTGCTATGCTTTATTTTTCAGGAAATAAAAAGCATGACAAAGGTTCTGCACAAACAAGTAGTAGTGCAGCTGTAGAGCATGTATTGACAGGTCAGCAATTGCCAGAGTTTGAAATGGAAGATCAGCTAGGGGCCTTAAAGAAGAGTTCAGAGTTTTATGATAAGCCTATGCTGGTAGTAGAGTGGGCTAGCTGGTGTCCTTATTGCCAGCGACAGTTACCGGAGATTCAAAAAGTTTACGAAAAGTATAAAAACAAAATAAATTTTGTCATGTTGGATATGCTTGATTTTCATAAGGAAACAAAGGAACAAGCAGATCAGTATGTTAGTGAGAAAGGCTATACCTTCCCGTATTACTATGATGCAGGTGAGAAAGCAGCGGATATCCTCCATGTGCAATCAATTCCTGGAATTTACCTAGTCGATAAGAATCAAAAAGTAAAAAAAGTGATATTAAACTTTCATGACGAAGCAGCGCTCGAAAAAGAGCTAGAAGAGATTTTAAAATAAAGAACTAAATAGAGAGCTTATAATAGACTCTCTAAGTAGCTTTCGATAAATAATAAAAGGTATGATTCTTTGTAAGACACAAGAATCATACCTTTTATTTTATATAGATAGGTGTTGTTAAAATAGAGTTTAATGCCTATATAGAAATCTTATTTACCCAAGCAGAATTGGCTAAAGAGTTGGGTGATGAGTTCGTCTGGAGCAGCATCACCAGTGATTTCACCGAGGATTTCCCAAGTACGGGTCATATCAACTTGGAGAAGGTCTACCGGCATACCCATTTCCAATCCTTGGTTGACGGCTTGAAGGCTTTCCAGAGCTTTTTCAATCAAGGAGATATGGCGGGCGTTAGACAGGTAGGTGGCGTCTTGCTCGACGATACCAGCATTTTCAAAGAAGAGCTGATTGATGCGTTCTTCAATTTTATCGATATTTTGGTTGTGGAGGACAGAAATCTTAATGATATCAGTAGGGAGCTGATCAAGCTCAATCTTTTCTTCTAGGTCAGTCTTGTTAAGTAGGACGATACGATTGCTATCTTGGCTGATTTCAAGCAATTGTTTGTCCTGATCTGTCAAAGGTTCGCTGGCGTTGAGAACTAAGAGGACCAAGTCGGCTTCCTGCAGAGCTTTTTTAGAACGCTCAACTCCAATCTGTTCTACAAGATCATCGGTTTCCCGAATTCCTGCGGTATCGATTAGCTTGAGCGGTACACCCTTGATATTGACATACTCCTCGATCACATCCCGAGTAGTTCCAGCAATATCTGTCACAATGGCCTTGTCCTCGCGCAGAAGATTATTAAGCAGGCTTGATTTTCCAACGTTTGGGCGCCCGATGATAGCAGTGGAAATACCTTCCCGCAGAATCTTACCACGTCGAGCAGTATTGAGAAGAGATGTCAGGAGTTCTTCGAACTCTGCTGTTTTCTCTCGCATGAGCTGTGTCGTCATTTCTTCCACATCATCGTACTCAGGGTAGTCAATATTGACCTCTACCTGAGCCAGTGTGTTGAGGATTTCCTGACGGGTATTGTTAATGAGGTTAGAAAGAGAGCCATCGAGCTGCTTGACAGCGTTGTTCATGGCTTTATCGGTCTTGGCACGAATGATGTCCATAACGGCCTCAGCCTGAGTCAGATCCACTCGACCATTCAAAAAGGCCCGCTTGGTAAACTCACCAGGCTCTGCCATTCTAGCTCCTTCTCGAATAGCTAGTTGCAGGATTTCATTAGTAACCGCAATTCCCCCGTGAGTGTTTATTTCAATGATGTCTTCTCGTGTAAAAGTCTTGGGTGAGCGCATAGCACCGATCATAACTTCATCCAGTACTTCTTGGTTTTGAGGGTCGACAATATGGCCGTAGTTGAGCGTGTGGCTAGCTACCTTACTCAGATCTTTTCCTTTGAAGATTTTTTGGGCAATAGCAAAGCTATCAGTTCCACTTAACCTGACAATACCGATAGCTCCTTCCCCAAGAGGCGTAGAAATCGCAGCGATTGTATCAAATTCTCTTGTGATCATATTTTAGTATTCCTTGATATTTAAATTATTACCTTAATTGTAACGTAAAAACGAAAGGGGAGCAAGGTTTTGATTTAACTATGGCAATTTTCAAAAAATTATTAGAAATTAGGAAAATGCTTTCATGTTCTATGAAATAGTGTTATACTATAAATAGATTGATTCTTTTGGCTGGGCAAAGAACCTTTTTTTTACGGTTCAAACGCCTGAAAAATGCAAAGGAGGTCAAAATGGAGAATCTAAAGAAGATGGCAGGTATTAAGGCTGCTGAGTTCGTGACAGATGGTATGGTAGTTGGACTTGGAACGGGTTCGACCGCTTATTATTTTGTCGAAGAGATTGGCCGTCGTATAAAAGAAGAAGGGTTGCAAATTATTGCAGTAACAACTTCAAGTGTAACCAGCCAACAAGCAGAAGGTTTGGGAATTCCACTCAAATCCATTGATGAAGTCGACTTAGTTGATGTGACAGTTGATGGGGCTGATGAGGTTGATCCAAACTTTAATGGTATTAAAGGTGGTGGGGGAGCTCTCCTTATGGAGAAGGTCGTTGCAACACCGACAAAAAGCTACATTTGGGTAGTTGATGAGAGTAAATTGGTCGAGAAGCTAGGAGCATTTAAGCTTCCGGTCGAAGTTGTCCAGTATGGTGCAGAGCAAGTTTTCCGTCGCTTTGAACGTGCAGGTTACAAACCAGCCTTTCGTCAGAAAGATGGTCAGCGTTTTGTTACGGATATGCAGAACTTTATTATTGACCTAGATTTGGGTGTAATTGAAAATCCTGTAGAGTTTGCCCGTGAATTGGACCACATCGTTGGTGTAGTTGAGCACGGTCTCTTTAACCAAATGGTAGATAAGGTTATTGTAGCAGGAAAAGCTGGTGTTCAAGTTTTAGAAGCTAATAAATAAAAGGAGGATCTTATGGCAAAATTTAATCGTATTCACTTAGTAGTTATGGACTCAGTTGGTATTGGTGCAGCACCAGATGCTAACAACTTTGTTAATGCTGGAGTGCCAGATGGTGCTTCAGATACTCTGGGACATATTTCCAAAACAGTTGGACTTACAGTCCCTAATATGGCTAAGATTGGTCTGGGAAATATCGAACGTCCTGTTCCTTTGAAGACAGTTCCTCAGGAAGCAAATCCAAGTGGCTATTATACTAAACTTGAGGAAGTATCACTTGGAAAAGACACGATGACTGGCCACTGGGAAATCATGGGACTAAATATTACTGAACCATTTGATACTTTCTGGAATGGTTTCCCAGAAGAAATCTTGACTCAGATTGAAGAGTTTTCTGGACGTAAAGTTATTCGTGAGGCTAATAAACCTTATTCAGGAACAGCAGTTATTGATGACTTTGGTCCTCGTCAGATGGAAACGGGCGAGCTAATTATCTATACTTCTGCGGATCCAGTATTGCAGATTGCTGCTCATGAAGAAGTGATCCCATTGGAAGAACTCTATCGCATTTGTGAATATGCTCGTTCAATTACTTTGGATAGACCTGCGCTTCTAGGACGTATCATTGCCCGTCCATATGTTGGTGAACCAGGAAACTTCACCCGTACTGCTAATCGTCACGACTACGCAGTATCACCATTCGAGCCAACTGTACTTGATAAGCTAAATGAAGCGGGAATCGATACATACTCTGTTGGTAAGATCAACGACATCTTCAATGGAGCTGGAATCAACCATGACATGGGCCACAATCAGTCCAATAATCATGGGGTAGATAATTTAGTTGAAGCATTGAAGGACGAAGACTTCAAACACGGATTCTCCTTTACTAACTTAGTAGACTTCGATGCTCTTTACGGTCACCGTCGTAATCCGCATGGCTATCGCGACTGTTTGGAAGAGTTTGATGCTCGTATTCCTGAAATCATTGAAAATATGCGTGAAGATGACTTGCTCATGATTACTGCTGACCATGGTAATGACCCTACCTACGCTGGTACTGACCATACTCGTGAATATATTCCTCTATTAATTTTTGGAAAATCTTTAAGCGGTCATGGTCATATCCCTGTTGGACACTTTGCAGATATTTCAGCTACTGTTGCTGAGAACTTTGGAGTGGATAAGGCGATGATTGGTGAAAGCTTCTTAGATAAATTGGTGTAAGAAGATAGGACCAAGCCAATCAAAATAATATTTTATTAGTAAAGTAAGTAGGCAATAGAAATACCTTTGAGAATTAGTTTATTGCTTTGTGAAACAATAGATAAGTGAGGAATACAAATGACATTATTAGAAAAAATCAATGAAACTGCTACTTATTTGAAAGGCAAAGGAGTTGAAGCTCCTGAGTTTGGTTTGATCCTTGGATCAGGTCTTGGAGAATTGGCTGAAGAAATCGAAAACGCAGTAGTGGTGGACTACGCTGAGATTCCAAACTGGGGTCGTTCAACTGTCGTTGGCCACGCTGGTAAATTAGTCTACGGTGACTTGGCGGGCCGCAAAGTATTGGCGCTTCAAGGCCGTTTCCACTTCTATGAAGGCAATCCTTTGGAAGTTGTAACTTTCCCAGTTCGTGTGATGAAAGTTTTGGGATGTGAAGGGGTTCTTGTAACCAATGCTGCTGGTGGTATCGGATTTGGACCTGGTACATTGATGGCTATTACTGACCATATCAACATGACTGGTCAAAACCCATTGATCGGTGAAAACTTGGATGACTTTGGTCCACGTTTCCCTGATATGTCAAAAGCCTACACACCAGAATACCGCGCTACTGCCCATGAAGTGGCTAAAAAACTTGGTATCAAGCTTGATGAAGGTGTCTATATTGGTGTAACTGGTCCAACTTATGAAACACCAGCAGAAATCCGTGCCTATAAGACCTTGGGAGCAGACGCAGTCGGCATGTCTACAGTTCCTGAAGTGATTGTGGCAGCACATTCTGGCTTGAAAGTCCTTGGTATTTCATGTATTACTAACTTTGCGGCTGGTTTCCAAGAAGAACTCAATCACGAAGAAGTAGTAGAAGTAACTGAACGTGTCAAATCCGACTTCAAAGGCTTGCTTAAAGCGATTCTTGCTGAATTGTAATGTCATGAATGAACGTCTCCGATTCTTACCATACAGACTGAGGTTGTCTCTAGCTACTTTAGTGTTAGGAATAAGTATGGGGATCGTTGGGATTGCTTGTCATTATCTATTAGAAAGCATTCAATGGTTAGCCTTTGGACAACATAGGTTGGACTTGCTACAGCAATTCCAACAGGCAGGTGGAATTCGTAGATTCCTTGTCTTATGTGTGACAGGATGCTTGGCGGCATGTTTTTGGTATGTCCTACAGACACGCAACAAAATTTTGTCAATTCGAAAACAAATTGAGTTAGTTGGAAAAGTTAATCCAGCGCCCTTAGCCCACCTCCTTCATGCAGCTATGCAGGTCACAATTGTCGGAGCAGGCGCTTCGGTTGGTAAAGAAGGAGCCCCACGTGAGGTTGGGGCTCTTCTGGGGACTTGCTTGTCTAGGGAATTTTCTTTAAATCTTAAAGATCAGAAAGTACTGATTGCTTGTGGTGCAGGTGCTGGACTTGCTGCTGTTTATCAAGTCCCGTTTGCCAGTAGTTTATTTGTCTTTGAGACCTTAGGGCTTGCTTATAGATGGCAGAACCTTTTGCTGGTATTAACAAGTACCTATCTGGCAACTTGGATCTCTCAACTTGTTATTGGTCATGATGCAATTTATCACATGTCTATAATCTCATGGTCGGCCAGCAGTTTCTTGCAGGCTATCTTGATTGCTTTAATAGTAACTCCGTTGGCTCTGGTCTTTAGTTCTCTAGCTAAGTGGGCTAGTCGTAAACGACGGAAGGATGAGTCGATTCTTTGGGCTCTTCCTCTAGCCTTTCTACTGCTGGGGGGCCTTGTATTCTTTTTCCCTATCTTTATGGGAAATGGTCAGGTACTAGCGCAAGCCTTGTCATCTCGCCAGCCGGTTCCCTATCTTCCACTGGCTCTTGCAATGAAGGGGCTTCTGGTTTATCTTCTCTTACGCAATGGTGCCTATGGGGGAACCTTGACACCATCATTTGCCTTGGGGATTGGATCTGGCTACTTAGTGACCTTGCTTTTGACAGTAGTTGGCATTCATCTGGATCCAGCTCTAGGAATGCTATTAGGAGCAACAGTCTTTTTAGGGACGACCTTACAAGCTCCTCTGACGGCTATTGCCCTAAGTCTTGGATTTACAGGTCAGGATTGGAGTTTGACAATACCGCTTGTACTAGCGGCAGGAATGTCTTACGTGATTAGAAAGAGATGTGAGAAGGAACAATGAAGGTACATTTTGTACTGCATGAAACATTTGAAGTGCCAGGCGCTTATCTCAAATGGGCTCTGGAACGAGGTCATCACATTACAACAACAAAGGTTTACGAAAAAGAACCTCTTCCTGAAACAATTGACGGGATTGACTTTCTGATTGTCATGGGTGGTCCTCAATCTCCCGATGAGGATAGAGAAAACTTCCCATATTATGATCCAAAGGCTGAGCTTTCTTTTATGAAAGAAGCGATTGCTGCAGATATCTATATTGTTGGTGTTTGTCTTGGTGCGCAGCTTCTATCTGTTGCTTATGGTGCGAAGTATGAACATAGTCCTGAGCGTGAAATTGGGGTTTATCCTGTGACATTGACACCTGAAGGGCTTGTAGATCCTCATGTTAGTTTGTTTGGAGCAAGCTTTGATTCTGGTCACTGGCACGGTGATATGCCAGGGCTGACAGAGGATGCTGTTGTTCTTGCGACGAGTCAAGGTTGTCCACGTCAAATTATTCGCTTCAGTCCGAAACATTATGCCTTTCAGGCTCATTTGGAATTCAATCCAGAAGCTGTTGAACTATTAATTGCCGCGGATGGTGAAGAGGTCTTGGAAGACCAAAGTCAAAAATTGACCTTTGTCCAAAATCCTGAAGTTATTCGAGCTTACGATTATCAAGAAATGAATACAAAACTGTATGCATTTCTAGATTCATTGGTAAACTAGGAACTACAGAAAGGCAGAGCATTTGAGTTTGTAGTCAAACTCGGCCTAACTGTTCTGCGACATATTTAAATTTAAAATTAAGAAAGAAAGGTAGAGTAAGGTGTTCTAATTTGAACACGAGCGGAAAACTTTTCTAAAACATTGAAAGGTAGGGTAGTTTGGTTTTGAATTGAACCCGAGCTATTCTCCTATTTATCATCAAAATTAAGAAAGAAAGGAATTGAACCCACCCTAAAAGCAGTGGGAAAAAGATAGTTGGTCTAGCGAGCATCGCTCACTGCGCCCAACTCCTATTTTCCCTTCGCTTTTTGACGGGTTTGGTATCTTATATTATGTCTATCCATATTGCTGCTCAGCAAGGTGAAATTGCTGATAAAATTCTTCTTCCGGGGGATCCTCTTCGTGCTAAGTTTATTGCGGAGAACTTTCTTGAAGACGCTGTTTGCTTCAATGAAGTCCGCAACATGTTTGGCTATACTGGTACTTACAAAGGTCACCGTGTATCTGTCATGGGAACTGGAATGGGAATGCCTTCGATTTCTATCTATGCGCGTGAGTTGATTATTGACTACGGGGTTAAAAAATTAATCCGTGTCGGAACTGCAGGTTCGTTAAACGAAGATGTCCATGTTCGTGAATTGGTTTTGGCGCAGGCAGCTGCAACTAACTCAAACATTATCCGTAATGACTGGCCACAGTATGATTTTCCGCAAATTGCTAGCTTTGATTTACTAGACAAGGCCTACCATATCGCCAAAGATCTCGGTATGACCACCCACGTTGGTAATGTTTTGTCTTCTGATGTCTTTTATTCAAACTACTTTGAAAAGAACATCGAGCTAGGTAAATGGGGTGTTAAGGCTGTGGAAATGGAAGCAGCAGCGCTTTACTATCTTGCTGCCCAACACCATGTTGATGCACTAGCTATCATGACTATCTCTGATAGTTTGGTCAATCCAGATGAAGACACTACTGCAGAAGAACGTCAAAATACCTTCACCGATATGATGAAGGTTGGTTTGGAAACCTTGATTGCTGAAGCATGAAAGTAGATGCTAAAGAAGCTATTCTCTTTGCGATTTCCCGCTATGACTATGCTTATGCCCTTAAACTGGCTGAGCGAACAGGAAAGTCTACCCAGTCTGACTTGGTTCGTCTTCTTGGAGCATTAGCGGAGCGAAGAGAGCTCAACATCCAATCTATCATGAATCTAAAGTTGGAAATCACTGGAATGAATCCAGCTGATTTTCAGCTTTTTTGCCATGAAAATGAAGCAGACGAGCAGCTGGCTAATTACCTTTATGACCTAGATGCAAAATTGAGAAATGAACAATTGATTGACTTTGTTCGAGCAGTTAGTCCGGCCATTTATAGGATTTTTATGCGGTTGATTCGCATGCAGTTGCCTGATATTGACAGCTATATTCATAATTCTAGAGAGGCTAGCTATGACCGTTGGAAGTTTGAAAAGATGCGAAATTCTGATCATCCTGTCCTGCAAAATTTCCATACGGAAAGCACGGCCAACTCTTCTAGCTTGACAGAATTAATTTTACAGTTGAGTTTCCCTGAATCTGTCAAAAAATCGGCAGGGCAACTAAGAGAGTTGGAAAGATCAGTCCGTAATCCGCTTGCCCATCTTATCAGGCCTTTTGATGAGGAAGAATTGCACCGGACGACTGGTTTCTCGTCTCAGCACTTTATGGAGCTTCTGGTTGATTTGGCGCAGGAGACAGGCATAGTTTATCAGAGGGAGCCTTTTTACTTCGACCGAGCAAATGCGATCGTAGAAAGTCTCTTATAAGGAGTAGTAGGATGGATAAAATTGCAAGGCTGCAAGAATTGATAGATCAAAGCAGGGATATAGTCTTTTTCGGTGGGGCTGGAGTTTCGACTGAATCCAATATTCCGGACTTCCGCAGTTCCGATGGGATATACAGTGTCAAGCTAGGACGGCATTTTACAGCAGAGCAACTAGTTTCTCACACTATGTTTGAACGCTATCCGCAGGAATTTTTCGACTTCTACAAGAAGTACCTGCTCTATCCAGATGCTAAGCCCAATGCAGCTCATGCATACTTGGCGGATTTGGAGAAGGAAGGCAAGCTCAAGGCTGTTGTGACTCAAAATATCGATAGCTTGCATGAAATGGCTGGTTCGAAAAAGGTTCTTAAACTTCATGGCAGTGCGGATAGAAATTACTGTCTGAATTGTCAGCGATTCTATGATTTGGCCGGTTTTCTGGCTTTGAAGGGTACCGTACCTCGCTGCCTAGACTGTGGTGGTATTGTCAAGCCAGATGTGACTCTCTATGAAGAACCTCTAGATATGGAAGTTTTTCAGCAGGCAGCTCAAGCAATCCATCAAGCGGACCTGCTGATAATTGGTGGCACTTCCTTAGTCGTCTATCCTGCAGCCAGCCTCATCCAGTACTTTGCAGGTAAGCATCTGGTCGTCATAAACAAGACCAGTATTCCTCAAGACAGTCAGGCGGACCTTGTTATTGAAGGGAAGATTGGCCAAGTATTTTCTCAATTAAGACAATAAAAGAACACCTGAAAGAAGTGGAAATCCACTTGTTTCAGGTGTTTTTTGATTAAATGTTCTCTCATTAGGAAGTCTATAATAATGATGGTGATTATGATATAATGAAATTAATTTCCCAGGAGGTGAGGAGTTGAAAAAGGTAAAAAAAGTGAAGCGTAAAATTCCACTTACTATTAAAGTTTTAGTTTGTTTTGCTATTGGACTTTATATTTTGCTTCGATATTATGTTGCTCCTGGCTTATTTGATAGCAAAAATCAATACATCAAAGTATATAATTATCAAACTAGTTCGATAAAAGCTAGACAGTCAACCATAAAAGAAATAAATCTAGAATTTATTTATGAGAAAGAGGCTGAAGTTCCTGAGGGACTAACTTGGTCAGAAATGACTTTGACAAATGCTGATCGCTATTATAAAAGTAGGGTCATTTTGAATGCTAAATTGGATGATGGGACAAGTGTTTGGATTCCGCTAAAAAAATTTTCTGAAACGGGTCCAGCTTTTAGCGATAAATTTTACATTGATGATAAACTTTTTCTAGACATGACCCAAAGATTTCCAGGCTTAAATAAGGCATATATGTCTGGTTATAGGCTCGTCTTTCTCTCTGGGATGCTATATACTGGGGATACATTATACCAAATTCCAAAAGCATCCGATGTAACTCGTTTTGACCTCAAAAATCCTAAAACAGGTAAGTTACAGACCTATTATGAGTATGGAAATCCTCCAGGAAAAACAATATTTCCGATTTATTTGAAAGTTGAAAGAAGAGCGAATCAGGACGGATTGCAAGAATTTTATGATGATTATAACACCAGTAGTCTTGGTTATTGGGATAAGAGCTCTGACATCCCTAGAAAAATGCTTAGTCATGATTTTACTTTTCTATATGCTAAATGGTATTATTCCGATGCTTTAACTAATCTTCCTGTGAGTGTCAAACTGACGGGTTCAAAATTTAAAATCTCTGTTACAAGGACTCAACTACTGGATTATGGTTATGGTAAAGTAAAAGTACGAAAGGCGACCAAGTTATATTCAGAAGAAAATAAAGACGAATACATCAAAGAAGTTCTAGGCGATCTTGATACTTTTGTAAAATCCAATGATGATGCTTTAACAAAAAGATATAAAAATAAAAAATAAGCTATCATTTTATGAAATTAATTTCCCAGGAGGTGAGTATGAAGAAGTTGAAGATTAAGAAGAAATATATCTTTCTCGCTTTAATTAGTTTGTTTATTGGGTATATCAGTCTTCGATATTATATCAGGCCGGATTGGTTTGATTCAGAACACATCTATCACAAAGTTTATAATTTAAAAGTTACTTATAGAAAGAATCCTAAAAAGACTATTCGGGATATTAATATCGAATTTATTCATGATAAACACGAAGAGAAATCTTCTGATGGTCAATGGACAGAATCAACCAGAACAGATTTAAAATCTGATAGGGATCATACCATTTTACATTTATCATTCACTGATAAAACGAAGTTGGATATTTTATTTGACACTTTAAATAGTGGTTCGCTGTTTAAATCGGATAGTTTTTATTATCGACAGTTTAATGAATTATCACGTCGTTTCCCAGGGATTGAACAAGGTGATGGTAGCGGATATAGAAACTATTTGATGATTTATCAAGGTGATACATTATTCCAAAATTTAGACGGTCAATATGTAGTAACTAGTTTCCAGTTAAAAAATCCAAAATCTCACAAACTACAAACTTACTATGAATATGGAGTTGTACCGGAATTTAATTTTTTTCAACCAATTTACTTTTTACAAGATAAGTCACATTCAGTAGCTGAACGGCAAGATTTTTTTGATGACTATCAATCTGATGGTATGGTGAATTATTGGATACGTAACTCTAACAGAATATATAGTGGTTATGATAGTCTATTGAATAATAGGTTAAATATTGAGCTTGATGAATATCCGTATCAATTATTTTATTCTGAACAATTTGCTAATTTACCAATTAATCTTAGTACAACTGGAGAAAACTTTAAAACGACAATAACGGAAACCTATGTGATTGATAGTAAAGGCGATAATAAAAAAGAAATTAGAGTTCAGTCTAGGTCGAAAACTTATACAAATGAAAATAAGGACCAATATGTAACTGAAATTCTTAATAAGAAGTAAAATAACTCCAGATTGTAGTATGCAATTTGGAGTTATTCTTTTATAAAGTTTTCTTACTTATCAAACTTCACTTCCTCAATCAGATACTCAATGAATTTTTCTCCCATCTTGGATAGGCTGGCTTTTTCATGTTTGATGTAGACTAGCTCAATAGGATCATCAATATCAAGTGGAATAGAGACAATGTTGTCACCATTGAGGTTGCTGTTGAGGATACCAGTAGCAATCGTGTATCCGTCCAGACCAATCAAGAGGTTAAAAAGAGTAGCTCGGTCACTGACTACGATAGACTTTTTATGGTGTTCTTGGGAGAGGATTTCCTCAGAAAAGTAGAAGGAATTGTGGGTTCCTTGGTCGTAGCTGAGATAAGGGAAATTTTCTAAATCTAACAGTTGAACCAATTTTTTCTTAGCCAGAGGATTGGATTTGCTAACAAAGATATGGGGCTGAGCTGTGAAGAGATGAGTTGCAATCAGATGATTATCATCTAGCATTTTGGATAGAACATCACGGTTATACCCGTTTAAGAAGAGAACACCGATTTCGCTACGGAAGTTTTTAACGTCGTCAATGATTTCCCAAGTCCGAGTTTCCCGAAGGAAAAGTTCATATTTTTCCATATCGCTTTTTTTAAGAAGGGAGACAAAAGCATTAACCACAAAAGCGTAGTGCTGAGAAGATACACTAAAGAGCTCACGATGGGCGACAGGGTTCTTGTAACGCTCTTCCAATAATTGGGTCTGCTCAACAACCTGACGAGCATAAGATAGAAATTCCATGCCATCTTTGGTCAAAGTGATTCCCTTAGGATTACGGATGAAAATATCAATCCCCATCTCGTTTTCGAGGTCCCTCACAGCATTAGACAGACTAGGCTGAGTAATAAAAAGTTGCTTGGCAGCCTCATTCATACTGCCAGTTTCGACGATTTTGATAATATAGTGTAGTTGTTGAATTCTCATAGGTCTATTTTATCACAAACTGGGGATTTTTTCCTGATAAATCAGGAAGATTAGAAAATGTTTGCTTGCTATAGTTCCCTGTGTTAAAATTAAGGAAATAAGGAGGGCTATATGGATAAAGATGATGATTACAAGAATCGTTCAGTGGCTTTACCAATTGTAATTTTTATCGTATTTATGATAATTTGCATAATGATTGCATATTGGAAAGTGTTATTTATGTGGGGGATTAAGTCTGCTTATGAGAGTCTTGGACAAAACAGTAATATCTCATCTCTTCGTCAAAAATCGTCAGACGAGCTTCAGTTAGAAGATAAAGTTTTAGATAAAGGAAACTATAGCTTCAGGTGGTCAACTGACGAAATAATCAATCTGCAAATTAAGGATGCTTCTACTTGACAAGCTGGAGTTTCTTTGGATGAAGTGCTGGAAAAACATGGCAAAGCTACTAGCTTTTTTTATAGTGAAATAGATGACAATATTGAATTAACTTATTTTAGTGAGGCTAAGCAAGACCACCATAGAAGCAATTTAAGTTTGACATTTGAAAAAAATGGCTCAAACTATCATCTTATTAGGAAGAGTGCGCATATTATTGATGAATTATATCCAAGTTTACCAAAGGAAGATAGTTCCCATCTCTGGACAAAAGATGAAATTGCCAATTTACAAGTTCGTGACGAGAGTACAGGCAAACCTGGTATGTCTTATGAAGAAATCATTCAATTGTTTGGACTTCCTCAGAGATCAGAAATCTTTATTTCTCACTTAGATTCAGAAAGTAGACAGTATATTGGCTTAGACCTTATATACCAAACATCAGATGAAGTTTTTAAAAATGAATGGGTTCATCTAACTTTACATCGTGAAGAAGACGGCATTTACCGTTTAACGATAGCTGATAGCCACATTGAGAGAACAGAAAGATAAAGAGTATAATGGCTCTTTTTCAGCACAAAAAACAAACAGACATGTTATTCCGAATAATAGTCAGATACCGAACGAAAAAGTGATAGAGTAGCCTTGATTTTCAGAAGACAGGAGGATGGAAGCTTTTGTCTAGCAGATGTAAGTAGCGAATTTGACAAGGACTGGTAAGGCTGTGGTAAGTCGCAGATTTGAAAATTCTAATATTTTTTATGCCTTGACATTCCTCATCTCCAACGATATAATATTTACAATTTAAACCTTTAATCAAGTCCAGTGAGGCTGCAAGGTAGGAAAAACGAGATAAGAGGCAATTGACTGCCTTGTTTTTTTCGAAACCTTGCTGTGGCGAGGTTTTTTCTTGTAGAAAGTGAGGTTGTCATGGTTAGTGACAGTTGCAAAAATAGATTTGGCAAGATTATGCTGGAGCAGATGGAGCTTCTGAATCAAGTAGAAATTGCGCCTAATATTTTTTCCATGATTCTAAAGGGGCAAATGGTTGCTCAGATGCAGGCTGGGCAGTTTTTACATATTCGGGTACCAGATGACAGCAAGCTTTTGCGCCGGCCGATCTCAATTGCTGAGATTGACCGAGATAATCTGACTTGTCGTATCATTTATCGGATAGAAGGTGGCGGGACAGCTATTTTTTCTCAACTTCCAGTTGGGTCTTTTCTTGATGTTATGGGTCCTCAGGGCAATGGTTTTGATTTGACCCCTGTAAGGTCAGGTGATCAAGTTTTGATTATCGGTGGTGGGATTGGTGTCCCTCCCTTGCTTGAGGTTGCTAAAGAATTGCATGATAGGGGTGCTCAGGTGACAGCTGTACTGGGATTCTCTGATAAATCCGCTGTCATTTTGGAATCAGAAATGAAAAAATACGCCGAAGTCATTGTCACGACGGATAATGGTTCCTATGGTCGCAAGGGCTATGTATCAGCGGTGGTAGATGAGATGACCCAAGACTATGTGGCTGTCTATTCCTGTGGAGCGCCAGCTATGCTTCAGTACGTGGACAAAAAGTTTCAGGACCATCCGCATGCTTATCTCTCCATGGAATCACGCATGGCTTGTGGTATGGGCGCTTGCTATGCCTGCGTCGTTCATGTGGCAGGTCAGGATGAGTCAGTCAATAAGCGGGTTTGTGAAGATGGTCCGGTCTTTGAAACGGGCACGATTATTGTCTAGGAGGAAAAAATGATTGATAAACGTTTAAGAGTCTCCTTGCCAGGCTTGGACCTGAAAAATCCAATTATTCCAGCATCAGGTTGCTTTGGATTCGGTCAAGAATATGCCAAATACTATGACCTAGACTTGCTGGGTTCTATCATGATAAAGGCTACGACTTTGAAGCCCCGCTTTGGTAATCCTACACCGCGGGTGGCAGAAACGCCAGCTGGTATGCTTAATGCTATTGGTTTGCAAAATCCTGGCGTTGGAGTTGTACTGACTGAAAAACTACCCTGGCTGGAAAAGCATTATCCCGGCCTGCCAATCATCGCTAATGTAGCGGGATTTTCCAATCAAGAGTATGCCACAGTGGCTGGGAAAATATCTCAAGCCCCTAATGTCAAGGCTATTGAGCTCAATATCTCCTGTCCTAATGTTGACCATGGAAATGCTGGACTATTGATTGGCCAAGTTCCAGAGTTGGCTTACGAAGCAACTAAGGCAGCAGTAGAAACCTCTACTGTACCAGTCTATGTCAAATTGACTCCGAGTGTGGCAGATATCACTCAGGTAGCCAAGGCTGTTGAAGATGCTGGAGCTGCTGGATTTACCATGATTAATACCTTAGTAGGTATGCGATTTGACTTGAAGTCACGCAAGCCTATTATCGCTAATGGCACAGGCGGTATGTCGGGTCCAGCTGTCTTTCCGGTAGCCCTCAAGCTGATCCGTCAAGTGGCGCAGGCAAGCAAACTTCCTATTATTGGTATGGGGGGAGTTGATTCGGCGGAGGCTGCTCTGGAGATGTTTATAGCAGGCGCTTCTGCCATTGGGGTGGGCACTGCCAATTTTACAGATCCATATGCTTGTCCTACCATTATTGAAGATCTGCCTAAGGTTATGAACAAGTACGGTATCGAAAGTCTTGAAATCTTACGAAAAAAAGTTCGAGAGAATTTGCTTTAAAGTTATATTTTTACTTGACAATCCCGCTGTGAAATTATAGAATGAACTAAATATAACCTTTAAAGAAGTCCAGAGAGGCTACTAAGGATCATACGTTTGAATGGCATATTCTGCCACATTTTCGTGTAACCTTGCTCTCAGGCAAGGTTTTTTCTATATTTTCGAGTCTAGTGTGAAGATATAGTTGACAACAGGAGTACCTGCCGGAGTTCTTTAAAGCTAATAATCAAAAAAGGAGATTATCCCTACATGCGTGAAGAACGTCCTATTATCGCCCTTGACTTTCCATCTTTTGACGATGTCAAAGCTTTTTTGGAGCATTTTCCAGAAGATGAAAAACTTTTTGTAAAAATCGGTATGGAATTCTTCTATGCTATCGGTCCAGAAATCGTTCATTATTTGAAAGGTCTTGGGCACAGTATTTTCTTGGATTTGAAGCTACACGACATTCCCAATACTGTGCGCTCAGCCATGTCTGTCTTAGGTACTTTTGGCATCGACATGGTGACGGTCCATGCGGCTGGCGGTGTAGAGATGATGAGCGAAGCCAAGAAGGTTTTGGGAGATAAGGCTAAGTTGGTTGCGGTGACTCAGCTGACCTCAACAAGTGAGGAAGATATGCGTGATTGCCAAAACATCCAAACTACGGTTCAGGAGTCTGTTGTCAATTACGCTCGGAAGGCTAAAGAAGCTGGTTTGGATGGTGTAGTTTGCTCGGCTCAAGAGGTTGAACTGATTAAGGCAGCAACCGCAGAAGACTTTCTCTGTGTGACGCCTGGTATTCGGCCAGCTGGATCAGAAATCGGTGACCAAAAGCGGGTCATGACTCCGCAGGAAGCCCATCAAATCGGCAGTGATTATATTGTAGTCGGCCGTCCGATTATCCAAGCTGAAAATCCTTGGGATGCTTATCATGAAATCAAGAAGCAGTGGAATAGCTAAGCAAAACAAGTAATTCGAATTAAATCGTTATACAAAATTAACAGTATCATAAAATTTCAAATTTATAAGGAGCAAAAAATGACTTTAGCAAAAGAGATTGCGCGTGATTTATTGAAAATTAAGGCTGTGTATTTGAAGCCAGAAGAGCCTTTTACATGGGCATCAGGTATCAAGTCACCTATTTACACAGACAACCGTGTGACCTTGGCCTATCCAGAGACTCGGACCTTGATTGAAGATGGTTTCGTCGAAAAAATTCGGGCAGAATTTCCAGATGTAGAAGTCATTGCTGGAACTGCGACAGCCGGTATTCCCCACGGAGCCATTATCGCTGATAAAATGAACCTGCCATTTGCCTACATTCGCAGCAAACCAAAAGATCACGGAGCGGGCAATCAAATCGAAGGTCGCGTAGCACCTGGGCAGAAGATGGTTGTTATTGAAGACTTAATCTCGACGGGTGGTTCGGTCTTGGATGCTATCGCTGCAGCGAAACGTGAAGGTGCGGATGTGATTGGCGCAGCGGCCATCTTTACCTATGAGCTACCAAAGGCAGATAGGAACTTTAATGATGCGGGTGTGAAATTAGTGACTTTATCAAACTATACAGAGTTGATTCACTTAGCTGAGCAAGAAGGCTATATCAATGCTGAAGGATTAGCCTTGTTGAAACGATTTAAGGAAGACCAAGAAAATTGGCATCTTTAAGAGTTTGTTCTGCTTGAGTCTAAACGATATTTCATATCGAAACAGATACTTTATCTTTGCCAAAAGAAAAGCAGCAGTCTCTTGATTGCTGTATTTTCTTAGCTAAAAACCTTGATTTTTGCTATAATAAGCCTATGTCAAAGATTTATCGTCTATCGTTTTCCATTTTACAAAAAATCATGTTAGTCCTTGTAGTACATTGGTTTTTTGTTTCAATCTTTTATATCAGTGAGATGAGTTATTGGGCCTATCCAATTTTTGCTATCTTACTGCTTGGGGCTTATTATTATCGTAAAGAAGTTTTGAAAATATACCGCTATTTGATGCGACATAAGATCGCGATTATGGTGGCTGTAGTAGTTTTTCAGCTCATTATGATTTGGGCGGCTGAGTTGCTGGTGCGTCGGGATGCAGCAGTTGTTCTGAACGGGGCTTTTCGCTTACTTAAAGAAACATCGATTTCAAGCTATATCACACGTAACCCAAATAACTTACCTCTCTTTCTCTACGAACGCTTTTTCTACAAGCTGTTTGGGGAGTCGTCTGCACTTTGGATAATGCAGGGACTAAACATGGTGTATGCTAATCTAACAGCTTTGATTTTGTATAAGGGAAGTCAAAAATTCTTTAATCAAAAATCGGCTGATATCGTTTTCAGTCTTTATGTGCTTTTGGCTGGATTTTCTCCTTATTTCTTCTCTATGTATACGGATATTCCGCCACTGCCCTTTATTTCTTTACAGATTTTCTTAATTTTTGGAATCTTTAAAGCTGACAGTATTAAGAAATTGACTGCCTTAAGTATCTCATTGGGTTTGCTAACAGGCTTCTTATATTTTGTTCGCCCGACAGTCATGATTCTCTTGATTGCCTTCTTCGTAACATTCTTTTTGCAGAAGCAGTGGAAAAATTTTCTTTTGGTTTTATCAATATTTGTTCTTACTTTTGGGATAACCTATAGTGGACTTCATACGGCTATTAAGAACCAGAATGAAGTGACAATTATTCAAAAAGATGGGTTAGCTAAAGGACCGCTTCTCTTTATCAATTTGGGGCTTACATACATAGGTCATAATCAAGCAGATATGAAAGAAGGGTTACTTCAATATATTGAACCCAGCAAGAGAGATGACTATAATAATGGCATGTTTGCTAAGGAAAATGTCATTAAGGAAATTAAGCGTCGCTTGAAGGAATATACACCCGCGACATTTTGGGGGCACTTATATTACAAGCAATCTCTAACGGTGGCTGAGGGGACCTTGGGTTGGCTCTATCGGGATGTTGAAAATGAAAAGACACCATTTATTAATCCTTTATACGAAATGACCAAAAACAATCCACTTGCTCAGTTTGTTCGAACATTCTTTTTAAGCATTGATAAGAAGGAGTATGTCTATTACGCTCTTATCAAGCAGTTCGTTTGGATTGTTATGAGTCTAGGTCTCGTTATGACTTTGTGGAAGTACCGACCAGATGATCGCGTCAATTTTTTGAATCTTGCTGTTTTTGGAGGCTTACTCTTCCTACAGATTTTTGAAGGTGGGAAAACCCGTTATCTTATCCAATTTTTACCACAGATTTTACTGGTTTCTGCTCTTGGTTTAAGTCAGTATTCTCAAGATTTGAAGAAAGTCGTCTGTTACTTAAAAATTTCCCAACGAAAGTCTTTGAAAAGGAATGATTAAAGATGAAAAGACCTGTTCCTATCTATGAACCGCTTTATACCTTGAAGCCCATTGCTGAGAATATCTGGATTGTCGACGGTGATTTGATTGAGATGGATGCGGTGCTGACAAAGTTGCCTTTTTCTACCCGCATGACGGTCATCAAGTTAGCAAATGGCCAGCTCTGGTGCCATTCACCAATCCAACCAAATCAAGCCTTGTTTGACCAGTTGGATGCTTTGGGACCAGTTGCACACCTCGTTTCACCTAATAAGATTCACTATGCCTATATAGCTGACTGGAAGAAGCGTTATCCCGAGGCGATTGCTTGGTCTAGTCCAGGAGTTGAAAGAAGAGCAGCCAAGCAGAAAATTCCAGTCACTTTTGATGAAAAGCTGACGAATGAGGCTCCAGTAGCTTGGAAAGACCAGATAGATCAGTTGGTTTTCAAGGGAAGTACTTATATTGAGGAAGTTGTCTTTTTTCATAAGGACAGTCAAACCTTGATCTTGACAGATTTGATTGAGAATTTTCAAACAGAGCGTTTTCCAAGTTCTCTTCGTAGCAAGGCTTATAAATTAGTTCGTGTTTCAGCTCCGGATGGGCAGACACCTATTGACTACCGTATGACCTTTATCGGTCACCAAAAAGAAGCAAAGAAGTGCTTAGAGCAGATGTTAGCATGGAAACCAGAAAAAATCATTCTGGCTCACGGTTCTTGTTTTCTGGAAAATGGCACAGCAGAACTAAGAAGAGCATTTAGGTGGATTCGATAAAATATCCAATCCTAGGAAATGAGAGGAGACATGTATGCAGCATTCAGCATGGCACGCTTTGATTAAGGAGCAGCTGCCGGAAGGTTATTTTGCAAAAATCAATCATTTTTTAGACGAAGTGTATGCTTCAGGGACCATTTACCCACCACGAGAAAAGGTGTTTAATGCGATTCAGACGACAGATTTAGCGGATGTTAAAGTGGTTATTTTAGGGCAGGATCCTTACCACGGACCGAGACAGGCACAAGGCTTAAGTTTTTCGGTACCTGATGACATTCCAGCTCCGCCTTCTTTGCAGAATATTCTCAAAGAACTGGCTGATGATATCGGAGTGAAAGAGTCACATGATTTGACTTCCTGGGCTCAGCAAGGTGTTCTCTTGCTCAATGCTGGTCTGACTGTGCCTGCTGGTCAGGCCAATGCGCATGCTGGCTTAATCTGGGAGCCTTTTACGGACGCTATTATCAAGGTAGTTAATGAGAAGACTGATCCAGTTGTCTTTATCCTATGGGGGTCTTACGCTCGCAAGAAAAAAGCCTTGATAAGCAATCCTCAACATTTGATAATCGAGTCAGCTCACCCAAGTCCGCTGTCTGCGTATCGTGGTTTCTTTGGTAGCAAACCCTTTTCTCGTACCAATGATTTCTTAGTGGCTAAGGGCTTGGAACCTATCAGTTGGTTAGCTTAGGAGGTAATATGGTTCAGTTAGCAACGATTTGTTATATTGATAATGGCCGGGAGTTTCTCATGCTACACCGCAACAAAAAGCCCAACGACGTTCATGCTGGGAAGTGGATTGGTGTCGGTGGCAAACTAGAGCGAGGAGAAACCCCGCAGGAATGTGTTGCGCGCGAGATTCTAGAGGAAACAGGTCTAAAGGCCAAGCCCGTTCTCAAAGGCATTATCACTTTCCCAGAGTTTACTCCCGACTTGGACTGGTACACCTATGTTTTCAAGGTGACTGAGTTTGAGGGGGAACTGATTGACTGCAACGAAGGGACTTTGGAATGGGTGCCCTATGACCAGGTTTTATCTAAACCAACCTGGGAAGGCGATCATACTTTTGTTGAGTGGCTTTTAGAAGACAAGCCTTTCTTTTCAGCAAAGTTTGTTTATGACGGGGATAAACTGCTGGATACGCAGGTGGACTTTTACGAATAAGGAGATAAGACGATGCTATTAATCAAAAACGGACGAGTTATGGATCCTAAGACTGGTTTTAACCAAATTGCTGACCTCTTGGTTAAGGGGAAGAAGATTGTTAAAATAGGTCAAGATTTGCAGGCAGAAGGAGCAAAAGTTATTGATGCCAGTGGTTTGGTTGTGGCTCCAGGTTTGGTGGATATACACGTTCATTTCCGGGAGCCAGGCCAGACTCATAAGGAAGATATTCATACGGGAGCTTTGGCAGCAGCAGCAGGTGGCTTTACGACAGTTGTTATGATGGCCAATACCAATCCGACCATCTCTACAGTTGAAACCCTGAAAGAAGTACTGGAGTCGGCTAGTCGTGAAAATATCCATATTAAGTCAGTCGCAACGATCACTGAGAATTTTGATGGTCAGCATTTGACAGATTTCCAAGGTCTCTTGGCAGCTGGTGCAGTAGGTTTTTCTGATGACGGTATTCCGCTGACCAATGCTGGCATTGTCCGCCAAGCCCTTGTAGAAGCGCGTAAAAATAACACCTTTATCAGCTTGCACGAGGAAGATCCCAATCTCAACGGCATACTTGGTTTCAATGAGAATATTGCCAAAGAGCATTTTCATATCTGTGGCGCGACAGGTGTGGCAGAATACAGCATGATTGCTCGCGATGTTATGATTGCTTATGATGCAAAGGCTCATGTGCATATTCAGCATTTGTCCAAGGCTGAGAGTGTAAAGGTTGTGGAATTCGCTCAGAAGCTAGGTGCTCAAGTCACTGCTGAAGCAGCACCTCAGCACTTCTCAAAGACAGAAGCTCTACTATTGACCAAGGGCAGCAATGCTAAAATGAATCCGCCTCTACGCTTAGAATCGGACCGGCTAGCGGTTATCGATGGGCTCAAGTCTGGTGTCATTTCTGTTATTGCGACGGACCATGCTCCACATCATGCTGACGAGAAAAATGTTGAAGACATCACTAAAGCGCCTTCTGGTATGACTGGTCTTGAGACTTCGCTTTCTCTTGGTCTGACCTACTTGGTAGAGGCTGGTCATCTGAGCTTGATGGAACTTTTGGAGAAAATGACAGTCAATCCAGCTCAGTTGTATGGTTTTGATGCTGGTTTCATTGCTCAGGATGGTCCTGCTGATTTGACAATATTTGACCCAGAAGCCGATAGACTTGTGACTGACCATTTTGCCTCCAAGGCTGCCAATTCGCCTTTCGTTGGTGAAAAGCTTAAAGGCCAAGTGAAGTTTACCATCTGTGATGGGGAAGTTGTCTTTGAAGGATAAACTAAAAAAATCTGAGATAAATAGGATCTCAGATTTTTTTGTTTAGATACGAACAAAAATAGGTAAATCACAGAAAATAATTCACTTTTACTCTCTTTTTCGATATAATAAAACTAATAAAAAAGAAAAAGAGGACGGTTTATGCAAAAGAAAAAAATTCTTTTACCGCTTTTATTGCTTGCTCCAGCATTTCTAGCTCATCAGGCATATGCAGATGAACAAGTAGCTTCTGAACCTAGTCAAGAAGTTGCAGCAGCAACTTCAGCTCAAGAAGGGAATGTCCCAGATGGAGCTATTGATACAAGTGCGCAGGGTGAAGAAAGCGCTTCCGGGCAACAAAGTGATTTACCTGAAGCAAATATTATCCATACAAATGACGTTCACGGACGTATTGTTGAAGAAAAAGGAGTTATTGGAGACGCTAAATTAGCAGCCGTTATTGAAGAGGAAAGGAAAAAACAATCCTTCAACTCTTGTAGTTGATGCGGGAGATGCTTTCCAAGGTCTGCCAATTTCAAATAGTTCCAAAGGTGAAGAGCGTGCTAAACTACTTAATGAGATGGGCTACGATGCCATGGCCGTTGGGAACCATGAGTTTGACTTTGGTCTAGATGAAGCTAAGAAATATAAAGAAATTCTTAATTTTCCTCTTTTAAGCTCTAACACCTATGTAAATGGTGCTCGCTTATTTGAAGCATCAACTATCGTAGATAAGGATAAGAATGTTGTAGGTGATGAGTTTGTGGTAATCGGTGTGACAACACCTGAAACTGCAACCAAGACTCATCCTAAGAATGTTCAAGGCGTAACATTTAAAGATCCAATTTCAGAAGTTAATTCAGTTATTGATGAAGTAGAAGCTCGCGCTGCGGCAGAGGGTAAAACATACAAGAACTATGTGGTATTGGCCCACTTGGGTGTTGATACGACTACACCAGTAGAGTGGCGTGGCTCTACTTTAGCTGAAGCTCTTTCAAATAATCCTAAACTCAAAGGCAAGCGAGTAACAGTTATTGACGGTCACTCTCATACAGTTCAATCTACAACTTATGGGGACAATGTTACTTATAATCAAACTGGAAGTTATTTGAATAACATTGGAAAAATTACTTATAAGGCTAATCAATTATTAGGAAATCCACAACAAATCTCTGCAGCTTCTACTAAAGATGTTGTACCAAATGCTAAAATAGCAGCTATGGTCAAGAAAATTAAGGAAGCTTATGATGCTGAAAATGCTAAAGTGGTCCGTGATAACAGTCCAGTTGAGCTAAACGGCCAGCGTGAAAATGTCCGGGTTCGTGAGACAAACCTTGGTAATGTGGTAGCGGATGCCCTCTACGAATACGGCCAAACTGGATTTAGCCATAAAACAGATCTTGCTGTGACAAACGGTGGTGGTTTGCGTGAAACAATTGCCAAAGGTAAGCCAATTACAAAAGGTGATGTGATCGCAGTTCTTCCTTTCGGAAACACCATTTCTCAAATCAAAGTAACAGGTCAAAACATTGCTGATATGTTTGCTAAATCTCTTGGATCCATCTTACAAGAAAAAAATGGCCAGCCTGTTTTGGATGAAAATGGCCAACCCCTTCTTGAGCCAAGTGGAGGTTTCCTACAGGTTTCAGGTGCTAAGGTTTATTACGATACAACCTTGCCTGCTGAAAAACGTATTTTGCATATTGAAATTAAAAACCCAGAAACCGGTAAGTATGAAAACTTAGATCCTGCTAAAGAATACTATTTGACAACAAATGATTTCTTAGCAGCCGGTGGTGATGGCTACACCATGTTGGGTGGTGCGCGAGAAGAAGGTCCTTCTATGGACGTTGCTTTTGCTGAATATCTAGCTAAAGCAGATTTAAGTGCATATTCGGTTATAAATCCAAATTCCCGTACGATTTCTATTTCTTCTAAAAAAGATAGCGATGGAGATGGAGTTTCTGATATTGAAGAAATCAAAAATGGAACTGATCCATCTGATCCAAAATCTTATCCTGGCAGAACAGATGTTCCAAATGGCCAGTCTAATCAGAATCAAAGTGGCCAAAACTATCAACCTCTTCCAAATTACTCCTCAAATGGCAATGTAGTTCAACCGTCTCCTAAACCAGCAGGCACAGTAGACCCTGCAAAAGAAGAGAAGAAGGAAGAAGTTGCTACAAACAGTAAGCCTTTGACAGTTAATGTTGCTAAAACATTTACTTCATCTAAGGCTAGACTTCCTGAAACAGGAACAAAAGAGTCACCAGCTTTACTTATTGTAACCTTGTTTACTGCTTTCTTGGGAATCCTTGGTTTCAAGAAGAGTCAAGAAGACTAAAAAATAAGCCCTAGGGCTTATTTTTTTGGTACTTGTTTAGTGATATTGATTCCCCAAGGGATAAGATTCTCTGATTTATTTTTAATTCTTTCCATGTTATCTCTATGTCGAATCAGAATAATAGATGCTAGTAGAATAATGATCAGAGTATAAAGAAAATCGTAACTAGGGAGGATGATTCCTAATGAAGGAAATATAAGAACGGAAATAATCGCAAAGCCAGCTACAACAATGCTAGCCAAAGAAATCATACTTCCCAAGTAAAGCGTCACAATAAAAATAATAATCAGATAAGAAAAGAAGAGGGGAGAAAATCCAAGAACAACACCTGCACTTGTAGCAACGGCCTTGCCTCCCTTAAATTCAGCAAAAATGGGGAAGGTGTGGCCAAGAACAGCTATTAGACCAAAAATCATGGGTGATATACCATTGATATGGAGAAAAAGTGGAAGTAGGGTTGCAAGAGTTCCTTTTAGAAAGTCGATTGCAAAAGTAACAGTTCCGGCTGTCTTTCCTAAAATACGAAAAGTGTTGGTTGTGCCGGTGTTGCCACTACCGTATTCTCGTAAATTCTTTTTAAAGAAAATCTGTCCAATCCATAAACCAGTTGGAATAGAACCCAGTAAATATGCCAAAATTAGGCCCAAAATTGTATTTATCATAAATTTATTATATCACGAATTTTGCTTTGTATTTAGCAATCTAGTAAATTATTTGTCTAATCCGATAAAAATGTTTATTTCAAGGCTTTTGTGACAAAAACTTTTGCAAAATTTTATAAAAACTTGTAAGATAGTAAGGATGAATAATGCAGGAGGTTCCTTGTGGCAAAGAAGGAAATCAATATTAATAATTATAATGATGATGCCATTCAAGTATTAGAAGGGTTGGATGCGGTACGTAAACGTCCAGGTATGTATATCGGATCCACTGACGGGACAGGACTCCATCATTTAGTGTGGGAAATCGTTGATAATGCAGTTGATGAAGCTCTATCAGGTTTTGGTGATCGGATTGATGTCACCATCAATAAAGATGGGAGCTTAACAGTATCTGACCATGGACGCGGGATGCCAGTTGGTATGCACGCTATGGGGATCCCTACTGTTGAGGTCATTTTTACAGTATTACATGCTGGTGGTAAGTTTGGTCAAGGCGGTTATAAAACTTCTGGAGGACTCCACGGGGTTGGTTCTTCGGTCGTTAATGCCCTATCTAGCTGGTTAGAAGTAGAAATTACTCGTGACGGTACAATTTACAAGCAACGCTTTGAAAATGGCGGAAAACCAGTCACTACGCTCAAGAAAATCGGTACTGCACCTAAGTCCAAGTCTGGAACCAAAGTGACCTTTATGCCGGACGATACGATTTTTTCAACGATTGATTTTAAGTACAACACTATTGCCGAGCGGCTTAAGGAATCTGCTTTCCTTCTTAAGAATGTTCGCTTGTCTTTGACCGATGAGCGGACTGGCGAAAAAGTAGAGTTCCATTATGAGAATGGTGTTGAAGACTTTGTCAGCTACCTCAATGAAGATAAGGAAACATTGACTCCAGTTCTCTATTTTGAAGGAGAGGAAAGTGGTTTCCAAGTTCAAGTGGCTCTCCAGTATAATGACGGTTATTCAGATAATATCTTATCCTTTGTTAATAATGTCCGCACCAAGGACGGTGGTACTCATGAGACGGGGCTCAAGACCGCTATTACCAAGGCTATGAACGACTATGCCAGAAAGACGGGTCTGCTCAAGGAAAAGGATAAGAATCTGGAAGGTTCAGACTACCGCGAGGGTCTATCTGCCGTCTTATCAATCTTAGTTCCTGAGGAGCATTTACAGTTTGAAGGCCAGACCAAGGACAAGTTAGGTAGTCCCTTGGCTCGTCCTGCTGTGGACTCCATTGTCTCTGACAAGCTGACTTTCTTCCTCTTGGAAAACGGTGAGTTGGCATCAAACCTCATCCGCAAGGCTATCAAGGCTAGAGATGCCAGAGAAGCGGCCCGCAAGGCGCGTGACGAAAGCCGTAATGGCAAGAAAAATAAGAAAGACAAGGGCTTACTCTCTGGTAAGCTAACTCCGGCCCAATCTAAGAATCCAGCTAAGAATGAACTCTATCTGGTAGAGGGTGACTCTGCCGGTGGCTCTGCCAAGCAAGGACGTGACCGTAAGTTCCAAGCAATCCTGCCACTGCGCGGTAAGGTTATCAATACTGCTAAGGCTAAAATGGCTGACATTCTTAAGAACGAAGAAATCAATACCATGATTTACACAATCGGAGCTGGTGTTGGTTCAGACTTTACCCTTGAGGATGCCAACTATGACAAGATCATTATTATGACCGATGCGGATACTGACGGTGCCCATATTCAAACCTTGTTGCTAACCTTTTTCTATCGCTATATGCGTCCGCTGGTTGAAGCTGGCCGTGTCTATATCGCCCTTCCTCCTCTTTACAAAATGTCCAAGGGCAAGGGAAAGAGTGAGGTTGTTGAGTATGCCTGGACTGATGGCGAGCTGGAAGACCTGCGTCGCAAGTTTGGCAAAGGAGCTATGCTTCAACGATACAAGGGGTTAGGTGAAATGAATGCCGATCAACTCTGGGAGACCACTATGAACCCTGAAACTCGCACTCTCATCCGTGTCACCATCGAAGACCTTGCTCGCGCCGAACGCCGTGTCAATGTCCTCATGGGAGACAAGGTCGAACCACGCCGTAAGTGGATTGAGGATAATGTTAAGTTTACGCTTGAGGAGAGTGGGGAGATGGTGTTTTAATATGTGTATTATAAAAATATTATTAGACATATTAAATAGATTCACAAAAAAATGCAATACCTTATATTTAAACTATGATAAAAATCAAAATAAAAAACAACAAGAAAGACTTGACGCTTTGAAAGTTCTTGGAAATAAAGATTACATAATGAAAAATGTTAGTTCTAAAACTAAACAGAGTATCTATTTTGTTAAAGCTATTGTTGCTGCCGTTATAATGTTGCTTTTATTTTTTATGAGCATATTTTTAAACGTATCTAATAATTTGTTGCTTGTAATTCCTTTTATTTTGATATTATTTTTTTCATTGTTTTATACTTTTGATTCTATTGTAATGTTTTTATTTTCTTTCAATAGATACTTACGAAAAATTTTGTTTTCAATTTTAATATCAACTAATACAATTATTTTAGGAGATATAGTAATTCGTAGTATTTCGGATGATAATAATTCTAATAGATTAATAAGTTTTTTTATAAATTCATTTAAAGAATATGACTTGCATCAAAATCTTAAATTTCCTATTTTCATATTTTGGTTGATTTTTTTACTAATATCTGTTTGTTCTTGCATTTCTCTTTTTCTTCTTTTAAAGACACAAGATATTTTTGAGATTGAAGCTATGGAGACTGAAAATCGCTTAATTCTCTGGATTCTTGCGATAGTAACATTTATAATCGGTATTGATGTAGACAAAATCAGGCTAGTTGGTATTCTTTGTTTAATATTAGTTATTCAGACTGCTATTTTTGGATTGTATCATTCTTACATTCTTTCAAAAAACTATAAGAAAGCACAGGATATCTTCCAAGAGCAACTTCTTTTAGAAAAACCAAGATACAAAGAGTTGAAGAAGTGCTATTACCATGGCGGTGAAAAATACAAAGAAAAATTATTAAGTACGGAAAAGTTTTTAAGACTTATAAAAAGACGTGAAAAGTATTTTATTCGAAGGGATAAAAATAATAGATACAGCTATAAATCAGGGTTTAATCCCCGGAATAACATATCCCCCACAAGGAATTATCTTCCTTAGTACTAGAGACCCTCACCAGATTTTCTGTCAAGCTCACTAGAGCTAAAGTGAGGTCGTCAGATTTTCTGACAAACCATTTTTTGGCAAATTCTGTTTGGAAGAAAATTTGGCGAGTATTTTTGGGAAAAAGACGAACGTTTGTTTTTCTGGTGAGCAGTTTTAAAGCAGAAAATTTTTTCAGAAAAGGTAAAAAAGGGAATTAAAGTTAAAATAAATAAAAAATTTAGGAGTTTTATTATGAAAAAAATCTATACACTGGCATTGCTTGTATTTTCAGTATTTATCCTAACTGCTTGCTCTTCGCAAGAAGCTTGGCTAAACGGTACATGGAAGAGTGAAAAAACAAAAAGCACCTATGTTTTTGAAGAAAAGCAAGGTAAATGGAACATTTTAAACGGTAAGGAAAAAATTGCTGAAAAAGGTGAAGTAAAAGATAAAAAAGGGGATCAATTCAGCATTGTTGATGCTAATGGTAATCGTCATCAGATAAAAAAAGTTGATGAAAATACTATTGAATATCAACCATTTACATCCGACGGAATTTCTGCAACTAATGGAGAAAGTTTCATATTTAAAAAGGACAAGTAGAGCTACTTTTAGCTGATCAGAGTATTGACTAGATGACTATTTTAGAAATGGTCGATCAAATCTTTCGAGAAGTGCAGGAATTCGCTTTGCCAACTTTGATTGCTATATAAAGAAGCTCTATTGTAAAGATAGGTATTCCCATGAGAACTGAAATCGAAATGTTTGATGTAATTTTGCAGACCGCAAAAGCGCTACAGGTCAACGCTGTCGCCATGTCCGGCTCGCGGACAAATCCAAATGCTCCCAGGGACGAGTTCCAAGACTATGATGTGGTCTACATTGTGGAGAATTTGGATGGTCTGTTAGCTGACCTGACTTGGTTGGAAAGGTTTGGCAAGCGCATGATTGAGCAGCATGTCCTACTAGACCATCGTCGCCTCTATCTCATGCTTTTTGAGGATGGCAATCGGATAGATTTAACCCTTTGCCCAAAGGAGCACATCAAAGAGTGGGTGGATAGCGAAGCGGATTTTACGGTGCTGGATGACCCACAGGGGCTGTTTGAGCCTTATGTACCGACACCCAAGCGCTACTGGACTGCACCAGCCAGTGCGATTGACTTTGACAAATCCTGCAATGAGTTCTGGTGGGTGTCAGCTTATGTGGTCAAGGGCATTCACCGGAACCACCTTGTCTATGCGACGGATCATCTATATGGAATCTGTCAGCAAGAATTGCTCAAGCTTTTAGCTTGGCAAGTGGCAGCAGATAAGGGAACGGTCGATGTTGGCAAGAACTACAAGTACCTCTTTCAGTATTTGCCTGCTGAGAAAGAAAAGGAATTCTCAAATCTGCTTGATTTCTCAAGTGTAGAGAAACTCCCTCAGTCTTTGTTTGTAACAATGAGACTTTTCCACAAAGAAGCTCAATCCCTTGCTCACAAGATAGGATTTGACTATGATATGGAAGTAGCTGAGAAGATGATTCAGTATGCTGAGGAGAGACTCGAAACAAATGAAACATTTACAAAATAATAAGATAACAAAATTTTTACTGATTAGTTTTCTCATTTCTTGGGGATTTGGTTGGGGATTGCTCG
>ERZ773083.495-NODE-495-length-32090-cov-18.875730_pt1 | contig 32090 bp, 29 predicted proteins | sample MGYA00511465_ERZ773083 | MGnify/ENA primary metagenome ERZ773083 (study PRJEB29015, sample SAMEA2738001) | human oral metagenome | biome: human oral; feature: human-associated habitat; material: dental | place: China | collected 2060 ... | reverse complement strand
TGAATTTCATGTTACCAGTACCTGAAGCTTCTTTAGAAGCAAGTGAGATTTGTTCAGAAATATCACCAGCTGCAATTAAAAAGCTAGCTGCAGTAACATTGTAATTTTCAACCATGACGACTTGCAAATATGGAGAAACTTCTGGGTCATTAGCTATCACCTCTGACAAGCAAAGAATCAAATGGATAATATCTTGAGCGATTGTGTATGCTGGAGCAGCTTTACCACCAAAGAAGACCGTAATTGGACGTGCAGGAATATTCCCAGCCTTGATGTCCAAATATTTATGAATAACATAAAGAGCATTCATTTGTTGGCGTTTGTATTCGTGAAGACGTTTGATTTGGATATCAAAAATAGAGTTTGGATTGATTTCAACACCTTGGTGTTCCTTCAAATGACGAGCCAATTTCCGCTTGTTGTGAGCTTTAATTTTTTCAAGTTCAGCTTTCACATCAGCCTTGCTAGACACCTCAAGTAACTCTTCCAAATGTGATGCATCATGATGCCAATCACGACCAATTAAACTGTCGATATAATTTGATAAACGTGGGTTTGCATGCATGAGCCAACGACGGAACGTAATACCATTTGTCTTATTGTTGAATTTTTCTGGATAAATATCGTAGAAAGCTTTAAGCTCTGAGTTCTTCAAAATGTCTGTATGAAGTGCTGCAACACCATTTACACTATATCCATAGTGAATATCCATGTGCGCCATGTGTACTCGATTGTGTTCATCAATAATTTGAACAGCCGGATCTGCATATTCTGCTTTTACACGTTTATCCAATTCTTTGATAATTGGAACCAAGTGTGGAACAACTTCTTCTAAAAATTCAAGTGGCCATTTTTCCAATGCTTCTGCAAGAATAGTATGGTTTGTATAAGCAGTCATACTACGAACGATTGAGATTGCTTCATCAAGCTCAATCCCACGTGCAGTCAAGAGCCGGATCAACTCAGGAATAACCATTGATGGGTGAGTATCATTAATTTGCACAACTGCGTAGTCAGCCAAGTCATGAAGATTGCTACCTTTTTCAATTGCTTCATCAAGAATCAATTGCGCACCATTTGATACCATGAAGTATTGTTGGAAGATACGGAGCAGTTCGCCTTGCTTATTACTATCGTCTGGATAAAGGAAAAGAGTCAAATTACGAGCAATATCTGTCTTATCAAAGTCAATCCCATCTTCAATGATACTTGCATCAACCGAGTCAAGATCGAACAGACGAAGGCGGTTTTTAGTAGCCGTCTTGTAACCAGGCACATCAATATCATAAAGAGTTGATGTTAACGTAAAATTAGCAAATGGAACTTGATAGCTACGGCTTGATTTTACCAACCAATTTTGTTCAGTTAGCCAAAAGTTTGGAATTGTTGTTTGCTCATTATTTTTCAAGACTTGTTGGAACAGGCCAAAGTGATAATTTAGTCCAACACCATCTCCATTTAAGCCAAGAGTCGCAATTGAATCAAGGAAACAAGCAGCCAGACGTCCCAAACCGCCATTTCCAAGTGAAGGTTCTAATTCTACTTCTTCAACTTCAATTAGATCTTTACCAGCGTCTGCTAACTCTTTTTTAACATTGTCATAAAGGCCAAGGTTAATCAGGTTGTTTGACAAAAGTTTCCCAATCAAAAACTCGGCAGAAATATAGTAAAGCTTCTTTTTACCAGTATTGACTGGCTTTTGCGCACTAGCCAATTTTGTATAGTTTAAAAGGGCAATATACAATTCTTCATTGCTACATTCAGCAATTCCTTTTTGATAAGTTTGTTGGATAAATTTTTGTAAATTTGACATTTTTTCTCCTACCTAGAAAAGAACGTTACAATTCATTCTATTTCTTTAATAAATTTTTATTTAAACGACGATATGTTTTTGTCAAGCTATATAACTCTGCTTCAATCACAGGATCCAAATCATCTGCTGTCATACGCCAAGACCAATTTCCACCAATAGTTGATGGATAGTTCATGCGAGCTGAACCGTCTAATTCAAGTAAATCTTGCATGGTTGCAATTGCCATAAAGCTGACAGAAGAAAAGATAGTCCGTAACATTGCATGAGGTACTGTTTCATATTCCTTACGATTGGTATATTGAGCCATATATTCACGTGTAGCATCATCGATCTCATCACGATACCAACCAAGAACAGTATTGTTATCATGTGTCCCTGTGTACATCACAGAATTATTAGGCGCAAGATGTGGACTATCAATACTTTCAGACTCTGGATTAAAAGCAAATTGAATGACTTTCATGCCAGGGAAGCCCGTTTTTTCACGCAGAGCAATCACTTCGTCGGTCATAAAGCCCAAATCCTCAGCGATAATATTTAGTTCACCCAATTCTTCCTTTACAGCTTTAAACAAAGCATAATCAGGACCTTTCACCCATTTACCTGGAGCTGCCGTGTCAGAACCCGCAGGGATTTCCCAGTAAGATTCAAATCCACGGAAATGATCAATACGTACTACATCATAAATCTTGAAGCTTTCACGTAGGCGTTTAATCCACCAACTATAACCATCTTTATCCATTGCTTCCCAGTCATAAATTGGGTTCCCCCAGAGTTGGCCAGTCGCAGAGAATTCATCTGGTGGGCATCCCGCTACGCATGTAGGTTGCCCTAGCTCATCTGTTTTAAAGAAGTGTGGTTGTGCCCAAACATCACAGCTATCAGCTGCTACATAGATTGGCATATCGCCAACAATTTCAATGTAATGTTCATTGGCATACGCTTTTAATTCTAACCATTGTTTAAAGAAAAGATACTGCGTTACACGATGATAAGTCAATCTGTCAGCTAATTTTTCACGATAATGGGCTAAACTAGCTGCTTCACGACGTCGAAGAGCCGCATCTGGCCATTCGGTCCAAGCTTTCAAGTCAAAATACTCTTTAATCGCCATGTATTCAACAAATACTTCGAGCCATGATGAGTTGTCAGCCACAAACTTTTCATAAGCTGCCAAATCATCAACTTCTAAGAAACGTTTCACCGCCTTTTCCAACACAGGCCTACGATTATTAAATACCTTTGCGTAATCTACTTTTCTGGGATCTTGACCAAAGTCTAGCCCTTCAAGATCACTTTGCACAAGCAATCCTTCTTCAACCAATCGATCAAAATCAATAAAATGTGTATTTCCCGCAAATGCAGAAAAAGATTGATATGGAGAATCTCCATAACTAGTTGTTCCTAGCGGCAATATTTGCCAGTAACGTTGCTTAGTTCTCACCAGAAAATCGACAAAATCGTAAGCACTTTGCCCAAATGAACCGATTCCGTATTTTCCTGGTAGAGAAGAAATATGCATGAGAACACCACTTTGACGCTCTTTCATCTTTTTCACCTCAATAAATTTTTCTGTTAAATTTTGTATTCATTTAACGAAAACGTTTGCGTTGATTTGATTATAACTTAATTCCAGAATGGACGCAACCATTTTTCTGCTTTTTTTGTAATTTTTTAAAATGTTTTGGATGTTTAAATCATTTTCTTCTATTGTTCTATTAAATTTTTTGGATAGGAAAATAATTTTTTTTAAGATTTTTTTAAAAAAGTGTTGCAACCGTTTTCCGTTTGTGCTATAATAATCTTAGTTTAAGAAAACGTTTGCGTAAACTAATTAAATTATTATCTATTATTTTATTCTTTAGGAGGAATAAATCATGAAACGTAAAATGTTGAAAAGTGTTGCAGTTCTTGGAACTGTAGGATTGGCTAGTTTGTTACTAGTAGCTTGCGGTAGCAAAAATAATAAATCAGCTTCTTCTGGTGATGGTAAAAACCTCACTGTTTACGTAGAAAAACAATACGAAAAATATGTAAAGAAAGCAGCTGAAGCTTTTGAAAAAGAAAGTGGAACAAAAGTTACTATTAAAACTGGCGACCAACTTAAAGGTCTTGAAAATCTTTCACTTGACAACCAATCTGGCAAAGCTCCAGACGTTATGATGTCTCCATATGACCGTGTAGGTAGTCTCGGTTCAGACGGCCAACTTTCTGAAATGAAACTTGATAAAGGTTCAATGACAGATGATACTACCAAAGCACTCGTAACAACAAAAGGTAAGACTTATGGCGCACCTGCTGTTATTGAAACATTAGTAATGTACTATAACAAAAATCTTATCTCTAAAGCTCCAACTACATTTGCTGAATTAGAAGAACTTGCAAAAGACAGCAAATATGCTTTTGCTAACGAAAATGGCAAAACAACTGCTTTCCTCGCTGACTGGACAAACTTCTATTATACTTATGGTCTTTTAGCGGGTAATGGTGGATACGTCTTTGGTAAGAACGGTACCGATCCTAAAGACATTGGACTTGCAAATGACGGTTCTATCAAAGGTGTTGAATACGCTAAAACTTGGTATGCAAAATGGCCAAAAGGAATGCAAGATACTAAAGGTGCCGCAAACTTAATTCAAACTCAATTCCAATCAGGTAAAACAGCTGCTATCATTGAAGGCCCTTGGAAAGCTGCATCATTCAAAGAAGCTAAAGTGAACTATGGTGTTGCCACTATTCCTACACTTCCAAATGGTAAAAATTATCAAACCTTTGGTGGTGGTAAAGCTTGGGTCATCCCTGCAGGATCTAAAAATGCCAAAGCAGCTCAAAAATTTGTTAATTTCTTGACTTCGACTGAACAACAAAAAGCTTTCTATGATGCTACAAACGAAGTACCTGCAAACACAGAGGCTCGTAAATACGCTGAAGGAAAAAATGATGAATTGACTTCAGCTGTTATTAAACAATTCCAATCTGCTCAACCTATGCCAAATATCTCTGAAATGAGTACTGTATGGGATCCAGCAGCAAGTATGCTCTTTGATGCTGTAAGTGGTAAAAAAGATACTAAAACCGCTGTAAATGATGCCGTTAAATTGATTAAAGATACTATCAATCAAAAATTTGGTAAAAAATAAAACAGATTGAGGTAGGATAGAACTCGATTGGCAGCACCAGTCGAGTTCTATATTTTAGAAAAAGGAGACTCTGATGACTACACAACAACAGCCACGTAAAGCATTGCTGCTCTCCCTCATCCCAGGACTTGGGCAAATTTATAATAAACAAAAAGCAAAAGGGGCTATCTTTTTAGGAGTTACCATCTTATTTTTGATTTACTTTTTCGCCATTGCTGCTCCTGAGTTAGGAAACTTAATTACTCTCGGTGAGGTGCCTGGACGCGATAACTCTCTTTTCATGCTGATTCGTGGTGCATTCCACTTTATTCTTGTCATTGTTTATTTCATCTTTTATGCTCTCAATCTAAAAGATGCTTATACTATTGCGAAACGTTGGAATAATGATTATCCAGTTCCTACGACTTTCAAAGATATGTTAAAAGGAATTTACGCTAATGGTTTTCCTTACCTATTGATTATTCCTTCATATATTGCAATGACTTTTGCTATCATTTTCCCTGTATTGGTCACTCTTTTAATCGCCTTTACAAACTATGATTTCCAACATCTGCCTCCAACCAAGCTCTTGGATTGGGTTGGCGTGACAAACTTCACTAATATTTGGCGACTTAGCACTTTCCGTTCTGCTTTTGGGTCCGTTCTTGGTTGGACTATTATCTGGGCACTGACTGCCTCAACCGTCCAAATCGTTATTGGTATTTTTACCGCTATTATTGCAAACCAACCATTTATTAAAGGAAAACGCATTTTCGGTGTTATCTTCCTACTTCCTTGGGCTGTCCCAGCATTCATCACTATCTTAACTTTCAGTAACATGTTCAACGATAGTATCGGTGCGATCAATACCCAAGTCATTCCGCTTCTTGGTAAAGTATTGCCATTCTTAAATGGACATCTGATTCCTTGGAAAACAGATCCAACCTGGACTAAAGTTGCTCTAATTATGATGCAAGGTTGGCTTGGTTTCCCTTACATTTATGTATTGACACTTGGTATCTTGCAATCCATTCCAAACGATCTTTACGAAGCAGCTTACATTGATGGTGCAAACGCATGGCAAAAATTCCGCAATATCACTTTCCCAATGATTTTAGCAGTTGCTGCTCCTACACTCATCAGTCAGTATACTTTCAACTTCAACAACTTCTCTATCATGTACCTCTTTAATGATGGCGGTCCTGGTACAGTTGGTGGTGGTGCAGGTTCGACCGACATCCTCATTTCATGGATTTATCGTTTAACGACAGGTGCAGCTCCTCAATACTCAATGGCTGCTGCGGTAACACTTATCATTTCTCTTATCGTGATTTCAATCTCCATGATTGCGTTCAAGAAACTACATGCATTTGATATGGAGGATGTGTAAGATGAATAATTCTATTAAATTTAAACGCCGTTTAAACCACTTTTTAACTTATTTCTATCTAGTGGCTTTATCTATTATCATTATCTATCCTCTCTTGATTACGATTATGTCTGCTTTCAAGACAGGGAATGTCCTTGCGTTTAAACTCGATACAGATATTAATTTTAGCCTAGAGAACTTTAGCAAGCTTTTTACTGAAACTCTTTATGGGACTTGGTACTTTAACACCTTAATCATTGCTATCTTGACAATGATTATCCAAACAAGTATAGTTGTACTAGCTGGTTACGCTTATAGTCGTTATAATTTCCTAGCTAGAAAACAAAGTCTGGTCTTCTTCTTAATCATTCAAATGGTACCAACAATGGCTGCTCTGACCGCCTTCTTCGTTATGGCTTTGATGTTGAATGCACTCAACCAAAGTTGGTTCCTCATCTTCCTTTACGTTGGTGGCGGTATCCCAATGAACGCCTGGCTCATGAAAGGGTACTTTGATACGGTTCCCATCTCACTCGATGAGTCCGCGAAATTGGACGGTGCTGGTCACTTTAGACGCTTCTGGCAAATTGTATTGCCACTCGTTCGCCCAATGATCGCTGTACAAGCTCTCTGGGCTTTCATGGGACCATTTGGAGACTATATCTTATCTAGTTTCTTACTTCGTGAAAAAGAATTCTATACAGTTGCTGTTGGTTTACAAACCTTTGTTAGTGATGTGAAGAATTTGAAGATTGCCTATTTCTCAGCAGGTGCTATCTTGATTGCCTTGCCAATCTGTATCTTATTCTTCTTCCTACAAAAGAACTTTGTATCTGGTTTAACAAGTGGTGGCGACAAGGGATAATCTTGTCCCACCCTCTTTTATTTATAGTTGTATGATAGCTAATAAATTTAATTTTATTAGCCATCACCTGATTATAATTTTTTAGAAAGAGTGTCTTATGCTACCTTATCCATTTAATTATTTTTCTAGTATTTCCGGTTTTAAAAAGCCTTTTGTTAATCGCAAATCACTTACATGGTTTCAGCTGATTTTTACAAGCATTTTTTTAATTTCTCTATCCATGATTCCGGTCGCCATGCAAAATGCATCTCTCAAAACTTATCCACTCACTACCTTCGTAGATGGTATTTTTGACCCTATCACAAAGGAGGCGATGACTGATATCACAAAAAATGCTAAAATTGAAAATCATCAATTCAGCTATGCTGGTCAGCAACCAACTCACAACAGCAAAGCAGGCACTATTCTTCTAGGACAAGAACAATCTACCTTAGGAGAAAAACTAACACTTGCTTTTGGATCCAAACAACTGATTATCAGCAAAAAAGGAAAAAAGCTGGCAAACATTCAATATCAGCATATCAATCAAGCTGCTTTGAACAATAAAAAATCTCTTAGTGCAGCTATTTCTCAGGATTGGTTCCAGCAAAATCGTGTCACCATTAGCCTATTTTTGACGCTAATTTCAGGTTTTTTACTGACATTAAACTTCTTTATTGTCCTTTTAGGAGCCACTTTCTTCCTTTACTTAACTAAAAAATCCCGTCTTTTTTCTTTTAAAACAGTTAAAGAATGCTATCACTTTGCTTTGAACTGCTTAGGTCTGCCGACATTGATTGCTGTTGCAGCCGGATTATTATTCGGTCAAGCTATGACAACTATGATTACTATTCAAAATATTCTGTTTGTCCTCTATCTCGTCATCATTTTTTACCGAACACAGTTCCGTGATGAAAAAATTAAAAAGTAAGGAGTTTTTTATGCGAGTCACTATCAAAGACGTTGCTAAATTAGCAGGAGTTTCACCTTCTACCGTTACCCGTGTGGTCCAAAACAAATCTAGCATTAGCGATGAGACCAAAAAAAGGGTTCGTAAAGCTATGAAGGAATTGAATTATCATCCTAATCTTAATGCACGTAGTCTTGTTAGCAGTTACACACAAGTCATTGGTGTTGTTTTACCTGATGATTCCGATGCTTTTTATCAAAATCCATTTTTCCCTTCAGTCTTTCGCGGGATTGCTCAGGTAGCTTCTGAATTTCACTACGCTATTCAAATTGCGACCGGGAAAAATGAAAAAGAACGCATGGAAGCTATTTCCCAAATGGTTCTAGGGAAACGTGTGGACGGACTCATTTTTCTCTATTCTCAGGAAAATGATCCATTAGTGAAAATGGTCAGCGAAGAACAATTTCCTTTCTTAATTTTAGGAAAATCTCTTTCACCATTCATTCCTTTGGTGGACAATGACAATATTCAAGCCGGATATGATGCAACAGAATACTTCATCAAAAACGGTTGCTGCAACATTGCTTTTATTGGTGGTAGTAAAAGGTTATTTGTGACACAAGATCGTTATAAAGGATATCAAAAAGCACTAGAAGATTACAAATTAGAATCCGATCCTCAAAACACAGCCTTTGTGAATGAATTTTTGGAAGAAAAGGGTTATCAATTCACCAAACGACTTCTCAGTCATGATTCAAAAATTGATGCCATTATCACAACAGACAGTCTCTTAGCTGAAGGGGTTTGTGAATACTTAAAAGAACAACACTTGACCATCCCAACATTATCATTTGACTCCATCAAGCCAAAACTTGACTTAGCAGCCTATGTTGATATTAATACGCTAGAACTGGGGCGAATTTCTTTTAAAACCATCCTGCAAATTATCAATGATACCAAAGAAAATCGACAAATTTGTTATCGCCAATTAATTCCACATCGCATTATCGAACAATAAAGAAAGGAAGTTTATGGCTTTCCGAACATTCCAAGCCTACTTAGATGACCAAAGTCTCATCACGATCGAGTTAGAAAAACAATTTTATACTGAACAATTACAATTTACAATTGAAGCGGTTGATAGCACACAAACTTTACAGATAAGAACTCTGGAAGAACAAGACGACTTCGTGCAATACAGTCTTGCTCCTCTAACACCGCTAGACGTAACCAAACATTATTGGATTTATGACCACGATCGTAATAAAACGTTCTTACAATTTCGCCATATTGTGAGAAAGCCAATTTTTGACCAGACGTTTGCTTACACCAAAAATGATTTAGGAGCTCATTATACCCCAGAAGCAACAACTTTTAAGCTCTGGGCACCAATTTCTGAACAAGTATTACTTCATTTACAAAATTCCGTTTACCCAATGACTCTCGGAGAAAAGGGAGTGTGGCAAACAGAAGTATCTGGAAATTTTGATGGAGCTGCTTATTACTATCTACACAAAGTAAATGGTCACTGGGTAGAAGTTCACGACCCTTATGCCCTATCGTCCGAAAGCAATTCTGGAGCTAGTTACGTAATTAACCTAGAGAAAATTTCTCGTCCTATTCATCGAGCACAGACACAAATGTCAATGACAGAGGCCATTATTTATGAGATGAGTGTGCGAGATTTTTCCATGCAAAAAGAAGCTAAGTTTACTTATCCCGGTAAATTCAAATCTCTGACAGAGTCTCCGCAGTTGCAAAAACACACTTTAGGGATGGAGTACATCAAACAGTTAGGTGTAACCCACATTCAGCTCATGCCTTTGTATGATTTTGGCAGCGTTGATGAAAATCATCCAGAACTCGTATACAACTGGGGATACGACCCTATGCAATACAACCTTCCCGACGGCAGTTTTGCAACTAATCCACATGATCCCTATGCAAGAATCGTTGAATTGCAAGAAATCATCGCTACTTACCACCAAGCTGATATTAGCGTTATCATGGACGTTGTTTATAATCATGTCTACGATCCTAAAGCCTATGCTTTTGAAAAAATTGTTCCAGGTTATTTTTTCCGCTATGATCACAATGGTAATTTAACAAATGGTACATTTTGTGGAAATGATGTAGCAAGTGAACGAGCAATGGTTCGTAGCTATATTAAGCATTCCCTCAAACAATGGTTAACGATTTACGGATTCGATGGATTCCGCTTTGACCTCATGGGGATTTTAGATATAGAAACTATGAAACAGATTGCAGAGGAATTGCAATCTCTCTATCTGAACGTCTATCTTTACGGAGAAGGCTGGCGTATGAATACAGGCCTAGATAACAATAGACTGGCTCACCAGTTTAATGCTGACAAATTACCAAGTTATGGTTTTTTCAATGATCATTTCCGCAATACAATAAAAGCAACCATTGCAGAAGGAAAACAATTACAAGAAAAGCATTCGATAAGTTCCATCGAGAATATCCTAACTGCTAATGTCGGCGTCACAGGCACTAAACACTTTATCGCCCCACATCAAGCCATAAACTACGTAGAGTGCCATGATGATGCAACTGCCTTTGATTACTTCGCGATTCAGAATTCGAAGATTGATTTGAAAGAACAGCTTGACAATGCCCGACTTGCTCTGCATCTCTCCATCCTTGCACAAGGAGTACCTTTCATCCACAGTGGACAAGAATTTTTCCGCAGCAAGAATCTCATTGAGAATACTTATAATACTCCAGATACTATTAACCGTCTAGATTGGTTACGCTCAATTGAATATGAAAAAGATGTGGCGTTTATCCGTCAGCTCATTCAATTCAGAAAAAAACATCCACTCTTACGTTTGAAAACACGTACAGAAATCAAAAATTGTTGCTCTGCTCAATGGCTGAATGAATCTATAGTCGAATACAAAATCAAAGAAAAAGAAAATCAAATCACTATCCTCATTAACTTTGGGAACAATTCATTTATCTATCCAAATCAGGATAAACAAGCTGTGTTTATCAACTATCCCAAAATCAGCCTTGATACTCCTCTCGACGCTAACAAAGATTACTATACTGTCCCTGGAAAACAAGTTCTCGTACTTAAATAATCATGAAAAAACCTTGCTTTGTCAGTCCTACCCACCTTTCAAAGCTGTACTTTTTGAACTCAGCTCTTGTATCATTGATTTACTTCATCCTATACTTTAAAACAAAAACTCTTTGGCTCACTTCCTATTGATTTTGATCTTAAAAAAGGAAGACAGTCTTAAAGGTGAATAACAAAAAAACCATTAGATTAGCTGAACTAGCTAATCTGATGGTTTTATTCTTCCACGAAACGTCCAAGAATGTGAACATTATCTGCTACTGATACAAAAGCATGCGGGTCTACTTTTCGCATGATATGCTTGAATTCATTAAATTCAGCACGCGTAATAACTGTAATCAAAACTGCTTTTTTCTCATGATTGTAGGTACCTTCTGCACCATTGATAATCGTTGCACCACGATGCAACTTATTGTGGATTTTTTCAATAACAGCTTCAGGATAACTGGTAATAATCATAGCTTGCATCCTCTTTTGCTTGGTAAAGACGGCATCTGTCACCCGACTCGAAACAAAAATCGTAATCATCGAATAAAGCGCATATTTCCACCCAAAGGTCACACCCGCAATAATCATAATCATCCCATTGACAATAAAAGAAATATTTCCGACATTTCTGCCCGTTTTCTTCCGAACTGTCAAACTGACAATGTCTGTCCCACCACTAGAAATATTGGAACGCAAAGCAAAGCCAATTCCCATTCCCATAATGACCCCACCAAACAATGCATTGATAATTGGGTCATTTGTTAAACTCACTTCAGGAACAAACTGGATAAACAGTGAGCTCATGGAAACCGTAATAAAAGTAAACACCGTAAACTTGTGCCCAATTTGATACCAAGCCAAGATCATTAGTGGGATATTGATGAGATAAAAAGTTACAGAAACAGGAATGGTAAATCCCAAAAAACGTGTACTTAAAGCGGCTAAAATCTGTGCCAATCCCGTCGCCCCACTTGAGTACACATGCCCTGGTTGAAAGAAGAGATTAACTGCAACAGCAGATAAAAAACCATAGATTAGTGAAGCAGATATTTTTTCATCATACTTCTTACGGGAGATACTTTTAAGCACTTGTATCAATTTAAAATTATAAGCCAAACGGCGCAAATAATAACGAAATCGTTTATAAATCTTAGTTTTCTTCATGAGTTTCTACTTGTAAACTTAATTCCTCAAGCTGCTTAGTGTCAACTAGACTTGGCGCCTGTGTCATAGGATCACTTGCTTTATTATTTTTAGGGAAAGCAATCACTTCGCGGATATTTTCCTCACCAGCTAGCAACATGACAAAGCGATCTAGTCCAATAGCTAACCCACCATGTGGTGGAAAACCGTAATCCATAGCTTCTAGCAAGAAACCAAACTGATCAGTAGCTGCTTCTTTAGAAAAACCAAGGGCTTTAAACATTCGTTCTTGCAAATCTTTATGGTTAATACGAAGACTTCCACCACCCAATTCATAACCATTCAAGACAATATCATAAGCAATAGCACGAACTTTACTCAAATCACCTTCTAACTCATGAGCTGTGTCTGCTTGTGGAAGGGTGAATGGGTGATGTGCACTCATATAACGCCCTTCCTCTTCTGACCATTCAAACATTGGCCAATCCACTACCCAAAGATAATTAAATTTCGACTCATCAATCAAGCCTAGTTCTTTTGCCAAACGGACACGAAGTGCACCCAAAGTTGCATTGGCAACTTCTACAGTATCAGCTACAAAGAGAACCAAATCATTTTCTTCTAGCTGTAAAGCATCTGTCAACTCACTTGTCAAGCCTTGCAAAAATTTAGCAATTGGGCCATTTAATTCATCTGAAGCCACTTTGACCCAAGCAAGTCCTTTTGCACCATATTGTTTTGCCTGTTCTGTCAGCTTATCAATATCTTTACGAGAATATTTATCAGCAGCATTTTTCACAACAATAGCTTTAACTACTGGTGCTTCTGAAAAAACTTTAAAGTCAATCTCCTTGACAATATCTGTCAAGTCTTGCAAAAGCATTTCAAAACGAGTATCTGGTTTATCACTTCCATATAAAGTCATTGCATCATCATATGTCATTCGTGGGAATGGCAGTGTAACCTCAATCCCCTTTGTTTCTTTCATCACTTGAGCAATCAAGCCTTCTGTAATATCTTGGATTTCTTGATCAGAAAGAAATGAAGTTTCCAAGTCAACTTGTGTAAACTCTGGTTGACGATCGCCACGCAAATCCTCATCACGGAAACACTTCACAATTTGATAATAACGATCAAAACCAGCATTCATCAACAATTGTTTTGTAATCTGAGGACTTTGTGGCAATGCATAGAAATGCCCTTGGTTCACTCGACTTGGCACCAAATAATCACGCGCACCTTCTGGAGTTGATTTCGTAAGAAACGGAGTTTCTACGTCAATAAACTCAAGCTCATCTAAGTAATTACGAATTGAATGTGTTACTTTAGCTCGTAATTTCAAATTTGCCAACATTTCAGGACGTCGAAGATCTAAATACCGATAACGAAGGCGTGTATCATCATTCGCTTCAATACCATCTTTAATTTCAAATGGAGTTGTTTTGGCTGTATTGAGAATTGTCAAAGTCTCCACATGCAGTTCAACAGTTCCTGTTGCAAGTTTATCATTTGCCTGCGTACGTGCTTCTACTTTTCCAGTCACTTCAATAACATATTCGCTTCGCAACTTTTCGGCAGTTCCCATGACTTCTTTAGTCACATTCTCGGGATTGATAACCAGCTGCATAATGCCTTCACGGTCACGTAAATCAATGAAAATCAAGCCTCCCAAGTCACGACGACGAGATACCCAGCCTTTTAAAGTGATTTCTTGACCGACATGTTCACTACGAACACGTCCAGCATACATTGAACGTCTCATTTTTATTCTCCAAACTTTTAATTCTTTTACTATTTTACCACAAAAGAGATGAAAAAGAAGTCCGCTTTTCAAAAACTTCTTATCTTAACCTAATCTCTCATAAAAAGGAGATTAAGTTTCATTTCTTAATCTCTCTTTCATATAATTCAGGATGCAAAATCTTAACAACATAACTTGAGGCTAAGCGCAACAGTCCTGCCGCTAAACCAAAAATCGGTGCTAAAAATCGAAAGAAAAAGTCTCCTCTCACAAAATAAGCAATACCACCTATTACTAAAAAAACTAGTATAAATTGAAGTATAGATGGAATGACAATTTTTTTCATCAGTTATTCAACCTCTGTTCACCTTACATAAATAATAGCAGAAAGCTAGTACCTAGTTTTTGCACTTCTCAACTAAAATCCTACTTGCTTAAAAATTGCTTGAAAATCTTCTTGGATCTGATTTAAATCGACAATTAATTCTTCACGCGTTTGGTTGTTTTTGACAGTGACTTGCTTGCTTTCAATTTCACTTTCGCCAAGAGTTATTAACACTTTAGCACCAAAGGTATCTGCTGACTTGAATTGCGCTTTTAACTTACGATTTAAATAATCACGCTCAACTGTAAACCCTTGCCTGCGAAGTGCTTGCACAATTTCCAATGCTGTATTATTAGCACCTTCTCCCAAAACTGCAATATAAACATCTAAGCTATCCTCTAGCGGCAATTCCACACCTTGCTTTTCAAGAACGAGGAGGAGGCGCTCCACACCCATTCCAAAGCCAAACCCAGCTGTCTCTGGCCCACCAAAATAAGCAACAAGGCTATCATAACGACCCCCTGCACAAATTGTCAGTTCATTACCTGCTACATCTGCGGTAAATTCAAAAATCGTATGATTATAATAATCTAATCCACGAACCATATTGGTATTGATGGTATAAGGAATTTCCAGAGCCTCCAACAGCGACCGCACAGCTTGAAAATGAGTTTGGCTTTCTTCATCTAGATAATCCAAAATAGACGGTGCATTTTCAACAGCAAGTTTATCTTCTTTTTCCTTACTGTCTAATACACGAAGAGGATTCTCTTCCAAACGCCGTTGGCTATCTTTAGACAGATTGTCTTTTAATGGCATCAAATAATCAATCAAGGCCTGACGGTAAGTGGCACGACTCTCCGCATTCCCCAGACTGTTCAATTGCAACGTCACATTGCGAATACCAATTTCATTAAAAAATTGGGCTGCCATAGCAATCGTCTCTACATCGGTCGCAGGATTGTTTGAGCCAAAACACTCTACACCAATCTGATGAAATTCCCGCAAACGACCAGCTTGTGGACGCTCATATCGAAACATTGAACCCATATAGTAAAGTTTTACCGGTTTTTGGATTTCTGGCGCAAATAGCTTATTTTCCACATAAGAACGTACGACAGGTGCTGTCCCTTCAGGACGCAAGGTAATATGGCGATCGCCTTTATCGTAAAAATCATACATTTCTTTCGTCACAATATCGGTCGTATCCCCAACAGAGCGACTGATCACTTCATAGTGCTCAAACAGTGGTGTGCGAATCTCAGCATAGTTGTATTTTCTAAAAGTATTACGAGCAAATTCTTCCACATACTGCCATTTCCCAGAATCCTTTGGAAGAATATCTTGTGTGCCCTTTGGTTTTTGTAATTTCATAGTCTTTCCTCGAATTTATATAATATAATTATTGTACCACAAGTCCGTTATTTTGCGGGACATTTGAAAATATTTCCCATAGAAAACTTCCCTTTGCTGAAAAAACTGGCTAGTTTGTCAAAAAAATTGTCAAGTAACTTTACTTTACAAAAAAAATTTGATATACTACTAAAGTTGATGAAATTCATCATTGAATAGATTTTAAAAACTAAAAGGAGAATTTAAAATGGCAGTACCTGCACGTCGCACTTCAAAAGCGAAAAAAAACAAACGTCGCACTCACTACAAAATTACAGCTCCATCTGTAACTTTTGATGAAACTACTGGAGATTACTCACGTTCTCACCGTGTATCCCTTAAAGGATACTACAAAGGACGTAAAATCGCTAAAGCTGCTGCAGCTGAATAATAGAAGGGAGCTATCATGCGCGTAAATATTACACTTGAACACAAAGCATCTGGTGAACGCTTGTACCTTACTTCTAAAAACAAACGTAACACTCCAGACCGTCTTCAATTGAAGAAATACTCACCAAAACTTCGCAAGCACGTTGTGTTTACAGAGGTGAAATAATTGAGATAAAGAAAGCCTATGAAATCAACATTTCAAAGGCTTTTTTATTTTAATTTTAGCAAAATAACTGAATTTTAACTGATTATATCACTTTAGGAGTGCAATAACAGATATAATGGTAGCAATGATGGAGACTATCGTAGCAACGATAGAACTTATGGTATTTGTCTTTGTGTAATTTATCTCTGTAAGCATATTCAAATAGGAATAATTTTCTTTAATTACATTTCGATAATATGACAAATTTTTATGAAATAAATTTTCTAGCTGAACTTCGTCATTTGATACAAATATAGTCCAAGAATCTTCAAAGTCTTTTTTAAAATTAGAAATATCTATTCTGTTTTCTGACTCCGATAGGCTTTGTATCTTTTTCAAAAGGTTTAAAAAATTCTTATTAAACATTATGTTCTTTCTTCCTGATACATATTTCGAAAAATCTCTTTCAAAAATGTGAAGCTCTCGCTCTCCAAATAATAAGTAATAGAGCTCGTTCCCATATTGCGATATAGACCCTAAAATACTAAATCTAGGAATGAAATTATTTCCTGAGTATAGAACATAATCACTATCATTAAAACTATTTGAAATATAGTAATTGCCTTTTTTATTATATAGACTATAACTAATATCCCCGAAGTATATTTTATCTATATCAACTTTGTCTTTTCGAAAAGCAACTGTTAGATTAATTAATTTGTTCATTTTCCCATTTTCGCTATATAAAAACGTAGTTATATAATGTTGACATATCAAAGAAGGAAGTTCATTTGTCATCTGATCAATAGCTAGATAATTAAGCTTATCGTCCTCATCATCCAGAATATACCAATTAATGTAATCTTTTTTACTCAAGTTTTTGATATTATCAGAAATAAATAATTGAAGATTAGACTCTGTCAATACTTGTTTGAAATGAAATCTATATTGAAAAATAGCATAATAATTATTTACCGTCGCCCAACTTATTTCAATACTGCTGAAAAATTTATCTCCAATTATCTCAATTTCAGCAAAAATTCCGACTCCATGCCTTAAATATTCTAAATGGACATAGTCGTATTTTTTAAATATAGTAGGTTTTTTATAATAATTTTTCACTTTAAATTTCGACTTTGGCAACGAATATAAACGCTTCGTTAATTTATTAACACCCTCATTTGAAAGTGTATCTAAAATAATAAACTCGCCAATTGAGAATTCATCAAAATAGTCTGTCCGTGTCCTCCATTCGGGATGTTCTTCTTCAATGTACTTTTTATGAAATTCTAATCCTTCCTGCTCATGTCTTTGATAATCAGATTGATATTCTTCTGTTGCAACTATTTTTAAATAATAATCAAAAAACTTCTTAGCTTGTCTATTTATCATACCTACACCTAATTGATACTTTATATCACTATCATATCATTTTTTGAATGAAACTGAATCAACAACCACAACTATTACTCATTTTATGATTTTAGCTAAATCTATCATGGCTTGTTCAATCTTATGTTTTCCTTTTTGCATGACATGAAGATAGATTTTTTCTATCTCTCTACTATCTTCTGAATGTCCTACAAACTCTCGAATAACGTTTAGGCTTACATTCTTATCAGCCATGACTGAAACAAAACTATGTCGGAACATATGTGGAACTATGTGAACAGGTCTACCAAAATCGACTAGGTCGTCAATATCCTTATAGGATTTCCCGCTTTTCTTATTATACTTTGCAGACTGACTAGTTCCTCCTCTTAAAAACATTGAAATTTCTGTATGATACAATGGACTCCCCTGCTGATTCTTCCCCTTTATGTATACTCTAGTAAAGATATATCCCATATCATGATAAGTCGGATTAAATCTAGCTTGAAACTTATTTCTTTCAATATATTTCAGTAAAATTTGTTCTACTTTTGGTGACATTGGAATAGTTCTAACGCTTTCTTTAGTTTTTAGAATTGCTCTATATCGTTCCTTCTCATCACGCAAGCCTTCTTCTGCCATTTCTTTGTCAGTCTTATTATGGCTTGCCCTCTGCCAATGAATCTTAATGAGTTTATTCTTGAAATCTAAAACATCTTCATTCAAACCTAATGCTTCACTCGGTCTCATTCCTGTCAAGTAGATAATTCTGAGTACATCAGCAACTAGTTCATTATTATGTCGCTTAGTCCAGTTTTCAATAATCTTAAATACTTGATTAGCTTCTTCAACTTCAAGATATTTTTCAGCTATATCTTCCCTGAGTTTCGCCTGCTCCTCTGCACTTGTTAGTGTCTTACGCTTAACCCTCTTTTCAAAATAGGGTGTTGCGACGCTGTTATTTTTCCTTGTTCTACCGCCCAATCAAATATCATTTTAAGATAGATATGAATGTTCTTTGAAGTTCCCTCACTTGCATTATTTATAATATCTTGCATTTTTTCCTGTTCCATACAGAACTGTTTAAGGCTCATATTTTCGTTGAAATATGGGGAAATATGCTGGTTATAAACACTAACTCTAGTCTTTAGAGTATTCTTGGCAGGCTTAACACGATTGACCCACCACTTAAAAGCTAAACCGTATAATTCGTTGTCTTCATCATACGGTCTAGCTATCTCTTTGAGGCATAAAGTTTTACTAGGCTCTAATTTCTTTGGTTTTTCTCCAGTCAAATCTAATACGGTTTCATCAATCATTTCATTTAGTATCTTTGAAACTTTTGTAATCAGCTGACTATTCTTTATATCAGAAATAAGTAACTTCTCGTGTCCCTTACTGTCCTTTCCTGTTGGTATTGCCTTAGTCGTATACCACCCTTTATTTTCTCCCCTTGTAAGGTACTTATAACGACTTTTTGTTATCAAAGGATGAGTATATCTCATTGCAAACTTAACAAGCACGTTTCCTTTTTTAGAAGGGTCTGGTTTCCATTGATAAACAGTCAGAACTCGAGTAGTCTTACCTACCTTCATTTTTACCCCCCCCCTTATACTAAGCTATAACTGCCTCATTTTCATGGAAAATCTTATAATCAAACCAATCTTTAAACACCTCCGCATGAATAAAGACATTCCCATGAGTTCCACAAATTCCAAAAGAATATGGACTATTTCTCATTTGACGAATGTAGTGATCCAATGTAGGTAATTTCATACCCTTCCAAAGTTCGTCTAAAAATTCTTTCTTCCGATACCAATTTTTAGTTAAATCATAGTCTGACTTTGTCTTAAGCTCTATCATTGGAATACTTTCCTTTCTTATGCTATAATCTAGTTAGTTAATTTTTAGAGGCGACTTATTCTCAAGTCGTCTTTTTTTGTCCCCAAAATTGAGAACTATTCTGTTCTCTTATATATTGTTCTATATCCTTTTCATCATTATCAGTTAGCCTTGAAAGTCCCTCTTTGAGTAAGCTTTGAATATAATCTTCTGCCTTTTGAACATCATAGGCCTGATACTTTGCAATATAGACTTTTGCTAATGTTTTGGCAACTTGTTTCTCTGTCCAAGCCTCAGACTGCCGTAGTGTCGTTTTAGCCCTTGTAATACTAAGAACTGTCTGGTTTTCGGTCCCTAGATAATCTATCCACCACTTGACTTTTTTTCTTCTCCAACGATTGCTATCTGTCGCATTTGGACGAACAAAGCGATAATGACCATTGATAGCCTCAAAATAGATTGACAATAAGGGACGTTTTAAAAATAACTGCTCTGCAATTATATTAGCCTTTTCCTGCCAACATCTAAGCTCTGCGCGAATCCAAGACGGAACTTCTACAAGCTCTTGCTTACCAAGTTGCTCCATGCGTTTATTATATATGCACCACTGCTGATTACCCCGTGAACCTATTACAACTGTTTCTCCTACACACTCACCAGAATCTAGAACTGATTTCTCATGATATTCAAAGTGTTTGGCTTTCGAGATACATAATCCTTTCTTGCAATAGTCATATATTCGTTGAACATCTAAGCTACCGTCAAATATGTCGTGGGCAATATCTAGTCTAGTAAAGTTGGCATTATGATGATATAAACGACTTATTAAAGCAATCCAATTATTTTCGTTACTGTTTAAAATTCTTCATATTGACGACAACCTTGCCCTTTTAATTCGATAAATACACCCATAGAAAGCCTATCAGCATTAAAATACACCTTAATTTCTGAACAAGAATAATGTTGCTTATACTTATTTATGCCCCAATCATTCAAGGTAAAGTTTTCAAGAGGAATCAGAAGGATGTCTGTCAGAACTCTTTCTGGCGGAACATCCTTAACAGTCACAGCAAAATAATCTATTCTGACTGTATTCATAGGATTATTCTCCTAGAACTTTAATATCCTCACACACAATTTTTACACCTGCCCAATTACTTCTAGCCATATTCCAAGCCAGTCGAACCTTAGGCCGAATCAATTCAACAGAAACATTCAACAAAGCATCATTTTGAGCAAGTTTTGCAATCTTATCCAGATTTCCGATAATTTCTAGGTTAATCGCTTTTAAGTCATCAATAGAAATTCCCATTTCAGTTAGAACTTTCACTTTGTCAGCGTCAAGAACAGTAGAAGTAATTTTACTTACTTCATCTGTCTTCACGTTTTCGCCGTTGACTTCTTTGTATTTGTTGTTCACCCTAACTGACAAAATCACTACTTTCTTAGGAATATCAAACTGTGACATTTCAAGGTCAAGCAATCCAATTTTAATGTTTGTGTCTGTCATATTGTAAACCATATTTTTCTCCTTTAAATCTGTATCCTACATGAAAACACCACTCAACCCTACTCTCTCAATGGTTTGCGACCTATTAGCGCAACTAACAAGCCGTAACCCCTTACGTATCAAAGGTTTAGAATACATTTCATGTATGTGTGCACCCCCTATTAGTACTGGGGCTGTTGTTTTTTCTGACCTCCTGCAAAGCAGTCGGTGTGCTCTTTCTTCCTAGCGAAAAGAGGAACGCTCCGCTCGATTCTGCCCTTCAGGCAATCATCCCTATTTCGCTAGTCCGAAAGACCGTCATTGTTTCTCATACTCCAATAAAAATCGCAAGCCTTATCAAAATATTTCTCAAAATCTAGTTCATCAGACTTGAATGGAACTTCAACATATTTAGGAGTAGGAATAACTCCGTCAATTTGAATATAGCCTGTCCCAATATCACAAGTCTTGTAAGCAATATCTTGACTTGAAAACATCATGCGACACGAATCTGAATCAGCAGTAGTCGAACCTAATAAGAGTGCTGTGCCAAAGTTTTGCCTCATATACGTCGGAATGAAATCACTTGAGGCTCTCTGCAGACCTACTATAACTTCGATAGAGGCTTGACGAGATTTTACTAATAGACTTCCAAGGTTCGACATTGCCTCTTGATAGGCTTGTTTCCCTTCTTTAGTCGTTTCTGCCTCTGTTTTGAAAGCAATCCCCTCATCAAGCACGATAACAAGAGGATAATTGCCCTCGACATCCGCCCACGATAAAACTTTTCCTTTAGAAATATAGGTATCTGGGTTATCCGCCATAACCTGAAAGCGTCTATTCATTTCCAAGACAACCTCTCGAAGAGCACCAGCAATTTGAAAGGGAGAATTATAAACTACTTTATAGCCTAACCTATCCTCTAACTTTTTACCAACAACCCAAGAGAGTTCTCCTTTTTTGGGGTCTAGTAACCTAATTTCAGACCCTAAATGCAAGTATTGAGCCACAAGGTTCTCTATCATCACCGTTTTTCCCGACTTCGTCGAACCTGCCAAAAGGACGTGAGGTGGGGAACCGAATTGCCATCCTACTTTCTCGGAAATTGTCAATTTTTCAGTCTGAAGGGTATCTTCCCAAGTTAATCTCTTTTCAGCAGATTTAGGGAAAATATACATCACGGAATTAGTGTATTCAATCATCTCTTCTAACTCTAAAGATACAGAACTAGAGAGAAGAGAGCCGAGTTGATTCGCTTTAGAATCGTACTTACCCCCATATTTCAGGCATGCCACTCGGACATCTTGCTCAGTTTCTTGATATTGGAGCGGAATATAATTGATGATTTTTTCTTTACCGTTAATCACTTGACTTTCATAAAACTTATTAGAAATCACCATATAATTTAAGGCATATCTGACACTATCAAAAAACTTTAATCGTCTCCGTCTCCAATATCTAAAGGTAAATACAGTAATCCCTAAGAATAAGGTCGCAACAATAGTACTTGCTAAATTTGTTTGAAAATTGGCGAAGATACTAAGCAAAAGAACTATAAAAACACCGTAAAAGGAAATTGAAATAGCTTTACTATATCTGAATGGAAGATAGAGACTAGGCTTAAAATTCCTTACTCGTTCTCTATTCCACAACAATAACCGACCAAATATACCCATATAGATACACCTCGCTTATTCAAGATTTTCTTGTTTTTTTCTCTCAACTAACATCATAATTAGAGCAGGCAGCTGAATAACCAATACGACTACTGACAATAATAGCGCAGCCTTAATTGATAGCCACGGGGTATATGCCTTGAAGTTTATACCGTCCGCAGTAAATCCAGCTAACACAGAAATAATAGCTAGCAACACGAACGTGCTACTCGCCCAAAAATATTGAAATTGTTTCATTATGTTTCTCCTTTATTGAAAAGGGGAGGACTTCTCCCCTGTATTACTAAGCTTCAATTATAGAGGTGTAAAAAGAAGTTCCCTTGTAACCTTGATAAATCGGCTTATTCATTAGACTAATTCTAGACGCATCAGAAATACGATGTTTTTGGCGATTAAGAATAATGATGTTTTCTGCGAACTTCTTCAAAGTCGGCTCATAAATTACACCCACAATTGGTAAGTTTTTCTTTAAAAAATCTCGCGATTCATCATCTAATATGAAGTCTACTGAAATGTCGGAATTAAAGTTTTGTACTCGTTTAACTCCATTGATATTGGGCATTTCCATTTTCTCACTGATGAAAATGTCCTTAAATGTTCTTGTCATGTTTTTACTCCTTTAATATTTTTTGCTACAATATAATTTTAAGTAACTTTCGGTGAAGCACGAGCTTCCATTTTCTACCTCCTTTTCGTTCCATTGTGTAAAACTCAATAGAACTATCTTCTTAAAAAATAAAGTGTATAACACTATAAAACTTTAATTCTAAATAATAAAGATGAGCCTCATCCTTATTACTTATTAGTTCTTTTTGATTTTAATAGTTCAATGTCTTTTATGTTAGCACAATAATAAAGGTATATAAAAATTTTGATAACATAATTTAAATTGATCACTCTCTGCATGGAGTCTGGTTTCAATTTATATCTATAATCCTCTAAACCTTGTAACACATCACTAAAGAGATAAAATCTCGGAGTAATCGTGCCCACTTCTTGCGAGTAATCCACTTTTTGGCTTGCTATTTCTGCAAACACTTGAGACCACTCAATCTCCTGTCTATCATCTTTCTCTTTTACAAAATAATAAGCAGCCTCTAAAATACTTCCACTAGAAACCATAATAGACAAAGTCGGAGAATATCCCTGAGAAAAATCTTCATATTCTTTCAATTTTGCCTCATACTTATCTATTAAAGAATTTTTTTCACTTTTTAGTTGTTCTTCCTTCAAAAAAATAAGTTCATTTAACCAATACTTAGTTTCATGGGCTACCCTAACTGTTTTATATTCTCTACTCATTTTCTCTCCTTGTGTTCTATCGTGGCTTACACTATAATTCTATCACATGCTTATCAGAAAAGCAAGAGAAAAGCTAAATTTTTTATAACTGATTTCTAACTGATTAAACTTCTATAAATTCATATCTCTCTACTTATCATTTATTTTCTATTAAATAAAATCCTATCAAAATAAGGTTTTTAAATGTTATTACATATATTAAAAATAACATACTCTTTACAGAGGTTAAATAATTGAGATAAAGAAAAGCCTATGGAATCAATGTTTCAAAGGCTTTTTTATTTTAGCAAATTAACTGAATTTCAACTGATTAAGTCATCTTAGCAAAGCAATAATAGCACTAACAGTATTGGTCTTTGTGTAGTTTATTTCTGTTAGCACTCTCAAAACGGAAGACGTAAGTAAAACTACCTTTTTATTTATCTAAAAATTAATGTTGGATATGAGTTATAGGTATCTATTCCTTCTTGAAAAAATTCTCTGAAGACAATACAATCGTTAAAAAAGCAATTAGTAAAAATATAATCCAAGTTATATTCGTGTTCCAAGAAGATGTTAAACTAAATATGGCAGTTCCTAAAGGAATAGAGAGTGTAAACAATAAAGAGAGAAAATTAGTCGTTTGAGCCAAAATATTAGATGGCAAATTTGTTAATAAAAGTGAATTAATTTTTGGATTGACTTTTCCTGATAAATACGTCGCGAATGCAAGTATTAAAATTCCAATTAAAGGGGTAGGACTGAACAAATTTGAAATTGCTACAAGTAGAAAAATGACGGAATTAATCCTTACCAATTTCCCAATCGATAGTCTAGAAAAATAATCATTTGGTGTTAGGCTTCCCAACAATATTCCCCCCACTAAAATTACTTCAACAACAAGCAATGATTGGCTATAGGTAAAACTCAATAAATTGTGTTCTAGTAAAAAAATATTGTATACGGCGGTAATTGACCCTCCTAAAGAGTTTAGAAGAAGAATTGAAATTAATAAATTTATAAAATTTCCTGAGTTGGTATCGTTAAATATCATTTTGACATTATTAAACATTTTTATAATTTGTTTCTTCAGGGATAATTTTTCATGATTATTATCTTCATCAATAATTTTATAAGTCATCTTATCTTTAATCGTAATTAAAACAAAAGAAGATAGGAAGAATGAAATTCCATTAATAAAGGCGACGAATGCAAAGTTATTATGCGATATAGTTAAAAGCCATATACCTATAGCTTGTCCTGATAGACTGCAGATGTATGAAATAAACTGTGTAAATGAATAAGCTTCAACTAAATCCTCTTGTGAAACGTTATTTTGGATAATTGGCATTCGTAGGCCATTTGCAAAATCACTCAACGTATCACTAATTACATTGATTAAACAGACTAATGAAAATACAAGTAAAGTAGATTCATGAATAATTAATGATGCAAACGTAAAAAGCACAGCTTGGATAACACCTATATAAATTAGCCAGTTTCCTTTTTTTCTAGTTTTATCAGCTCTTATTCCTACAAATACCGTAAATATTGTAGGAATAACCATTGTTATATTTGCAATCCCCACAACTAACTTCGAATGGAATACGGTAGCAGCATAAACTACGAATACAATGTTATAGAGATATGAACCCATTGAATTTAGAAGGCGTGATAATGTTAACACACCATATAGATGATTTTTCAAAAATAATTTCATCATCTTCTCCCTTCCTTAATTGATTGGATACGATTATAAATGGTTAAAAATTCTGAATTTTCTATTCTACTTGTATTCAAATAAAAGCTTGATGAAATGATTAAAACATTCGAATATTCCAGATATTTTTTACAATTTGTTAGTTCGTACACATCTAATAAAGTATCAGCAATTCCCAACATACCATCCCAATAGGTCGGACGCTGAGTAAAATTAACTAATAACCCTTCAGCAAATTCTTCTATTAGAGGACGAAACTCTACCGCATCAATTTTACATAATGCTTTTATAAAGCCAGCTGATCCATTTTTTAAATATGGAGACGCAGTTTTATCAGAAACCTTTACCATCCGACCACAATAGTTTTAAGAGATTTAGATAGAATTTCAGCAATTCCATAGTTAATAATGTCTTTATCTACTGATAAATTATCTAAAAGTATCAAAACTCCGGATAATCCGTCTAGACCAAAATCACTTTCATTATTTATAAAATGTTTGATTACTTCTAAATTATCTAGATTATGAATATACTTTTCATATTTTTTATTATGCTTGTAAACTAATTCTTCAATGCTTAAATATGGAGATTTTAAAATATCATACTTGCAATTATGTATAGTTGGATTAATTAATATTGTTCGTTCCTGAATTGATTTGGCATAAATAGTTGACATTATTTTCATTGCTGTATTTATATCTGGATTTTTACTAAATAAATATCTAATAAGAATATCTATATTAGAGTCTATCCCATAAAAATATAGAAATTGTTTTAAAATCTCAACTTCTTCTTTTATCTGCCTTTTTATGTGTAATCTCCCAACGAGGAATAAAATCATATTACCCACTTTATGACAATCTGAAACTTTCCCATCTAGAGAATTCCATTCCTTTAAACTTATATTACTAAAAATTCCTGTAATTGGTTTTTTACCATATTTATAAGAATGCTCTAAATCTACAAAATATATATTTCCATTTTTATCAATTTTAAAGTTATCTGGATGAATATCATTTAAAATTAAATCATTTTTATGAAAATGGGAAATTAATTTTAAGGTTTTAAAAAATGCTTCTAACAATTTTTTAAATTTATTAGTATTTTCTACCCACTTATTTAATTCGTATCCATATAAAGTATAGTTACTACAATAATCTGAAAATGTCTTTCCATCTATATATTCATAAATATAATAGTGGTTTATCCATTCATTCACACTTTCTATAGCCTTTAGAATATATGCTTTTATATTGCTTGAAAGTTGAAATTCATTTTCACGAAGCTGTTGTTTTTCGATATTTTCATAAAAAAGTATATTTGGTCTAGCCTCTTTCATTACAATCTCCAAATTATTCCTTTTCGAAATTCCTTTGTAGACATTCCCGCCGCTTGATGTTTTAAGAACTTCATTTATGATATAATGTTCGGACAAATATGATTCTTCAGATAAGTCACTTTCTTGTATATCCTCTATCCAACTTGGTAAATCAAAATAATTTTTAGGATAATCTTGCCATATTTCTCCGTTTGGACCATTCAAAGTAAGTTTACCGTCCTTAATATAATTTATATCCTCTTTAAAGAAGCCATATCGGTAAAAAATATTATTAGAATCTCTGTATGAACGATCGCTCATTACATATATCCCATCTGTTGTTTTTGGAATACGGTCATACAATTCAGAAAGAATTTTTTGAAAACTTAATTGGTCTTTTGGATATATTGTAATAAGTTTTCCTGATGACGACATACTTGTTTTAATCGAAAAATTTTGCAAAATATCATCTTTTTCATAGATGTACTTGTAAGAAAGCTTATTATTTTCAAGATAAGGTATCACAATATTGAGGATTTCATTAAAATTATAAGGCGTTGCAGAGATATGGATTTTATAACCAAATGTTGGCAATAACTAACTCTCTCTTATTCTATATTTAAAAATACTTGACATATGTTTATGTTCTCCTAATTCAAAAAATAGAGCTTATACAAAGCTCTATTGTATTAAACAATGAGTATCCAAAAATGATGTTAACATTTTTCCTTATGAAATGATTGGGCATCCAATAGTAATGTTAATATTTTGGTCAGATTGTACAATTTCTTTTTTATTGATATTATTGATAAACTTTGTCATATGCTACTTCCTTACTAATAAATTTAACGTGTAGAAAATACTTTATGTATTAGTCATGTACAAAAATTATTATGAATTATCATGGTCGACTTTCCTTCCTAATTTCTATAGTTCCATTATACTTTCATTTTTACTTTTCAAAATTAATCTTGAATATATTCAAAATTTATAAACTGCTTTATTTCCCTAGAAAAAATTATTAAAACTGTCCAAAAGACACTCTTTAGTGTGATTAAAATTTGTATATTTAATTTTTATAAAAGTGTGACATTGAATATATTCAATGTCACACTTTTATTTCTCTATCTGATGAATCATTTTTTCTAGTGCTTTATCATAATATTTAGCAGCTTGATGGCAATCTAGACTTTTGAGAATAGTGGTTGCTTGTTTACATTGTTCTATCCCTTCTTGTTTCTTTCCGTTTTTATAAGTTAATAAACCTTTAGCCCAAAGATAGATTATCCTATAATATGTTTCGTTTTCTTTGTAAAAGTTAGACTGAATTTGTTTATCAAAAAAATTGGCATTAATAAAGTCATCTTTTTCAATACATAGTAATAAGCCATTTAATAACATTGTTTGTATAATAACCCTATTATCATTCATTGAACCTAAAAAATCTGTCCTTCTAAGCATTTCTCTAGCATATCTAGCAAATAAGTCTGGCGTCAAGAGAGTGGAACTAATTGAAAACAAAGTTAATTCATATTTACCCCATATTTCAATGCCAAATAAATAATCATATAAAAACTCTTCTTCATCTTCAGTTAACTTTGTAGTGTCGTCTAGTCCTTTTAAATGAGCTTTTATAACTAACGCATTAACCATATGACTCTTTAAATCTGTTTTATAATTTTCACTAATCTCTTTGTAATATAGCTTTTGTAAACCTTTATAATCGTTCTCTAATTCTAATTGATGGATTTTTTCTTGTAATTCAACCAGCCGGCTTTTAGAAAAACCTCTTGCTAAATACAAGTACTCATTCACCTCAATATGTGTATTTTCTAATGCCACAAATAACTTATAAGCAGAAATATCATTTTTTCCAGATTCAAATCTTGAAAGCATTGAGGGAGAAAATGCTTCGCCAGTTGCCTCAGCTAAAGAAACATGCCTAGCTTCTCTTAATTCCTTAAAAGCTTGTCCTAAATTTTCCATAATTGAACTCCTTCAATCTCACTATTTCACATGTCTGCTCTCTATACTCTGTTCTTTTATACGCTTCAAATCCCATATGTTTGTAGAAACCTTTGACAAAAGGGTTCTGTTCGTTAAATTCTTCCTACTCATATTTTAGCAGTTTCTTATCTCTATGACAACCTGAGCTATTTTTTTCGATGTTCAAGAAATAATGGTTTCAGCTGTCTTCTTTTTCAAACTTGTTAATAACAGATTTGACACTTTTCAACAGCTCCTTGACAGATTTTTTATTTCCCTTATTCCTCATTTTCTCCACCAATACAGCATTCTTCGTGCTCATCTAAACTTTCGTCTGTCTGAATGGTGACTTTTGTAATTCCATACATTTTGAAATGTTGGCGAATGAGCTGCTGAGTTTCTTTTACAGAAGTTTCCCATATTTTTAACAATTGATTGCTTAGTTAACTCTTATTTCTATAATTTTCAATTATACTCTCCATCTGAATTTCTTTTGCAGACTAAGAATCGATTTATTATGTGTATACCCATGACTGACAACTCTGCTAATTGCGAAATTGATTGCAATTGTAAAAATTCCCATAACAACTTGACCTCCCCTTAATAGTATAGTAGTATAGTACAAGTATTACAAGGTTAAAGCTAACACCACACCGAGGGAGGATTCACATGAAAATAAAACATTCTATTTCATTAGCAATGATTTTATACTTCATAGGCATTCTTATTTATATCATTAATTTCGTAGCACTTATTGACACAATGACACAAGAGCTTTTATCTACCCTTGCCATGCTAGTTTCAGGTTACCATGTGCTACTAGAAGGTGTTGAAGAGACGATTCAAAACACAAAAAAAGCTGGGAAATTTTTACCCAATACACATATCCTGATGGCTTTGGCAGCTCTTGGTACCGTTTTATTAGAAAATGCAAGTGAAGGTGCTTTGCTCATCTTTATTTTTGCTGGAGCTCATTTTTTAGAGGAATATGTAGAAAATCACAGCCAAAACGAGATTACTCAACTCTTACAGCTAAATCCTACAGAAGCCAGACGAATCAATCCAGACGGCGGCATAGCAGTTGTTCCAGTTTCTGAATTAATTGTAGGAGACCATGTCCAAGTGCTAAATGGAGGACAAGTACCAACAGATGGTATTATTTTAGAAGGAATAGCCAACATCAATGAAGGAACAATCAATGGTGAAGCCATGCCGTGCGAAAAAACTGTTGGCGATCAAGTGTTTGGTGCAACTATAAATGGTGCTAGCACTTTTATTATGCAAGTTACCAAAGATAGCTCGGAAACTGTTTTTGCAAAAATTCTAGAATTAGTCAAAAATTCTCAAAACAATCTCTCCCCAACTGCCAGTCGCATTCGTCAATTTGAGCCAATTTATGTAAATATTGTACTGTTCATTTTTGGCATGTTGTTACTTGTAGAGAGCTTTTTATTTCACCAACCTTTCTTCACCACTCTTGAGATTGGACTGACCTTTATGGTATCTGCTTCTCCCTGTGCTTTCGCCGTATCTGCCATTCCAGCAACCTTAGCCAGTATTTCACAACTTGCTCGGCAAGGAATCCTTTTCAAAGGCGGAGCTTTCTTATCAAATTTAAGCAATGTAAAAGTCGTTGCCTTCGATAAAACAGGAACTCTCACCGAAGGCAAACCGAGCGTTGTTAGTTATAAATTTGAGCAAAGTACGCTTACTGACGATAAATTAAAAACCATTATTGTAGCAATGGAAAATCAATCCAATCATCCTCTAGCGATTGCAATTGGAACTTATTTTAAAACACGGCAGAATAATTTCCCTGCGTTAACAGTTGAAAATAAGGTGGGAGAAGGCCTAATAAGTCATTATCAAGGACAAGAATTTCGCATTGGTAAACCTAGTCTCTTTGTCAATGTAGCACAGAGATGGATTTCAGTAAAAAACGAAAAGGAAAAACAAGGCTGTACAGTCGTGTTTGTTTCTATCAATGAAGAAGTTGTTGGATACATTGCCTTTCAAGACAAACCACAGCATGGCGCCAAAGCAGCAATTCAGTATTTCAAAGCAGCAGGTATAAAAACAGTCATGCTTACAGGAGATGGGCTTTTGGCCGGTCAAGCCATTGGACAAGAGTTGGGTATTGATGAAGTCATTGCAAACACTTTACCAGAGCAAAAAGCCGCAATCATCCAAAAACTAAAAAAAGAGAATGGTATAACTGCTATGCTTGGAGATGGGATCAACGACGCTCCGGCACTAGTCACATCCGATATTGGTATTGCAATGGGAGAAGGAACAGATATTGCTATTGAAACAGCTGATGTTATCCTGATGAAAAATGATTTAAAAAAACTTATTATTGCTTATCAAATGTCAAAGCGATTAAAACGTAATATTTTTCAAAACATCGTTTTTTCCATGACTGTTGTCGTATTCTTAATTATCTTTACATTTTCAAAAAACCTCTCTATCATAGCTAGTATCTCATTGCACGAAAGTTCCACCCTGCTAGTATTACTAAATAGTTTGAGATTATTAGTTTCAAAAAAGTCGGCCTATGTCCTGACCCTCAAAAGTTAGATTTTTTCTGTCTAACTTTTGGGGTGCGGTACATTTCAAGCCTTTTTTATTTTTGTCAAATGCAGTATGTTGCACTGTATTTCAATTTAATCTCTACCTTTATCTTAAGACCTGATTTGACAAGATTTTATTTGAGATGACTTTAGAACAACTCTATATCAATCTCTAACAGTATCCAACTGCTTTTTTTCAAAAAATATGAATGAGCTTAATCGAGACAGGGGAATTGCTTTAAACAGTTCCTTCGCAACCATAAGTTATAAATAGTATTCTTTAAATTATAGTATACAATAGAAGATAACGGAGGTCAGCTATGATAGATAAACGGTTAAAGGCTGAAATAATGCCTGCTGCAGTTTTATTGAATAACTTTATCTCAAATGGAAAAGACTCTAATTATGAGTTTTACTTATTGGAGTATCTTAATCAATCTCAATTCTTTCAAGAAAAATCAATTATTATATGGTGAACATTACTGGTATTGACCATGATATTATAAAAAAGTAGAGAATCATACGACAATAAATAATAATGACTATACTTTT
>ERZ773083.490-NODE-490-length-32233-cov-7.423675_pt1 | contig 32233 bp, 38 predicted proteins | sample MGYA00511465_ERZ773083 | MGnify/ENA primary metagenome ERZ773083 (study PRJEB29015, sample SAMEA2738001) | human oral metagenome | biome: human oral; feature: human-associated habitat; material: dental | place: China | collected 2060 ... | reverse complement strand
TTGATCTTGACCTTGTTGTCGTTGAACCAGTTCACGCGCAGGTCAATGCGGGCCTCCGCAGTGTCCTGGTAGTCGACCTCGAAGGTGAACTTCCGGGACCCCACAGGCATGGCTGCACTGTCGTAGGGGGTGGTGGACGCCCCGGCAGGGAGGGTCGCCCCGTCACCCTGCCGGGAGCCCTTACTGCGCCACCACGCCCCCAGAACCGGGAAGATACTGTCTGCCACTATGCGTCCTTCCTGACGACGATCGTGCCCGCCGGAGTACCCGACGGGACCTGCTCATGCTTACCGAGCGAAAGCACCCCGGGCCGCGAGCGCAGCTCCTCCACCTCAAGCTTCAGCGGAAGGTAGCCCTTCAGCCAGGGCACCACGAGCCCGAGGACGTGCTGCGACGGCGGGTTCGCGTAGGGGTTGCCGATCGGCTCCCACTGACCCCCCTGCTGCGGGTCCTCGCGCAGCTGCCCGTCCGTGATGTACAGGTGAGCGATGCCAAGCTTGTCGGCCTTGTCGAACACGCTCTTGTAGTTCTCACTGGTGACGCCATGGACGACGGCCCACCAGCGGGTGGAGGGGTACGCCTTCATGTGGTCTGGGAGGATCGGGGTCCCGGGGTCCTCGTTCAGGAACGCTGTGGCGTCCTTCTCGAACATCATGCACACGTCGAAGTCGAGCTTGCACATCTCCTCGGAGATGTTCGACCCCGAGTTGATGACGATGAGGAAGTCCTTGCCATACTTGGCGCGAATCCGGTCAATGAGGGACTTGTAGGCGGGGATGCGTCCAGCCTGGGTGCCCCACCCGTTGATGGCCTCGTCGAGGAACACGCCCTGACAGACGTCCCCGTACTGGGTCTTGGCCTTATCGATCTGGGAGAGGATGTACTCCTCCGTGTACTTGTCCACGTCAGGCACGTTCGCGCGCCCAGGGTCACCAGCCGGGAGCGTGGCGGCGAGGTACTGGGTCTTCACGTAGAACACGGCACGCTTCGCCCCAGCCGCGAGCGCAAGCTCGGCCTGCTTCTTGAAGTCGACGTTGAACTCATCCCAGTTGCCGCTGTTGCGGTTCAGGATGACAATGCCGAGAGAGCCCGCGAACTTCAGGATGTTGGCCCACTTCGAGGTCTTCCCGGGCTTGCCGTCATCATAGTAGTCGGGCCAGAAGTAGGTGACGGGGCTGTAGTAGCGCTCCCCAGGCTTGAACGGGGAGATGATCTTGCCGAGTGCGTCTACCCGGCGCGTGGCTGCATTGACGTCCTCCAGGCTTGCCTTCTGGGCCAGTTCACGCTCGAGGTTCTGCTGCTGCACGAAGGTGCTGTAGGCGTCATCCCGAGTGAGGTAGGAGGACAAGTCCACGTGCCCGCCGGCCTGCGCCTGACTCAGCTCGGCCTTGGTCGCGTAGGTGGAGGCAGCCTCAGCCTTCGGGAGAGCTGCATCTGCGATCGCCCTAGCGTTGCGGATACTGTCCCCCATGGCCGCAACCTGTGTTTTGGTGGAGTACGTGCCGGCCGCAGTGGCGGTGGTGAGGTAGTCGGAGAGTGCCGCCTTGGTTGCATACTTACCGTCAGCGTCCGTGGTGGTGGCGTACTGGGTGAGGTCAGTTTTGCGGGCATACTTGCTGTCGGCGTCACTGGAGGTGACGAACCGGGAAATATCAGGCACAGTCGGGATAGCCCCACGCACCTCAGCCAAGGCCGCCTTAGTGGCGTAGGTTGAGGCGGCCTCCGTCTTAGGGAGGGCCAGGTTAGCGACACCGCGCACACCCTCCACCTTCGCAGACAGTGCATCATCAGCCTGTCGCATCTCCGTCTTCGTGGCGAAACCCGACAAGTCGGGTGCAGCCTGCCCACCACCACCTAGCTGGGCCTGCGCGAGGGCCGCCTTCGTGGCGTACGTGGAGGCGGCATCCTCAGACTTGAGGTAGCCTCCGAGGGACTCCTTCGTGGCGTAGGTGTCAGCGACCGCCTTGCTGGTGGCGTACTGGGCCAGCTCCGTCTTCGTGGCAGCCGTGGTAGCCATGGAGGTGATGCGCTCGCCGAGCTTCCGCTCCGACGCCAGCGCCTCCTCCTTCGTAGCATACGTGGAGGCAGCCTCAGCCTTGGGGAGTGCCCCGTCAGCCGTGGCCTTCACCGCCTCAATACGCGAAGACAGGGAATCATCCCCCCGAGTCACCTCCTCCTTCGTAGCCAGCGCAGACACGTCAGGGGTGCGCCCCTCAGACGCCTTACGCAGAGCATCAAGCTCCGCCTTAGTGGCGAAAGTGCGGTCAGCCTTCTCTGTGCTATACCAGGTCAGGTTAGCCATTAGTCCTCCATGCGAGTACTCCGTCCCCGACCTCGATCACGTCGGGGGCGTTGATTGCTTCCAGGGTCCCGTCTCCGATGTCGCGGACGCGACGCCCATCCCGGTCAGACGGGTCTTCAACGGCGACACCAGAGAAGATGTCTACGAGGCCAACCTCGGTGCCAGCGATGATGCGCGCGTTGACGCAGCGGGTGAGGCCTGTGTCGCCGGGGATGTTGACGCACACCCGGTAGTTCTGCTCCCCGTCAGGCAGGGTTGATGGGGCTGCGATGTTCAGGAATGGGTCACCGTCGTGGTTGACGAGGATGCCGTCGGAACGGAGTCGCCCGGCCGCGTAGTGGGCAATGAGGGCGTTAGTGGAATCCACCTCAACGCCCTTGTAGTGGGGGAGCGGAGTGAACTCAACGCGCCCCATCCGGCCGAGCCCCTCAGGGCCAACCACCTTACCTGTGATGCGTGCGTACCCCTGGTTCACGAACTCTCCTGACGCCGATTCGTTACAACCTTCACTCTATCAATCCGATCATGAAGGCTGGATACCTCGTCGTAAAGATGAGCTCTGTCAGCGCGCGCGTCATTCCTGACGCCCTCAACCTGCCCCTCCAGGCCCTGGATGCGGTGCGACTGATCCACAACACTCTCCCGGAGAGCCCCGACAGCCTCCGCCAGGGCGTCCATCTTCGAGGTCAGGTCATCGAATCGCATGTCTAGGTCGTCTCGCAGGTTCGTGGCGTGGTTGTTGTGCACCCCCTCGGATGCGGATTCAGCGGCATCAGCGGCCCGAGCAACATGAACACTCATTCGCTCCAGGCGCTCGTCATTCTGCGCCTGCTGCCTCTTCAGTCTACTTGCGAGTCGAGCCACAAGCGCAGCCAGCAGCGCGACCGTAGCCGCAATGAGATCAGGCGACGTGAGTATCTGGCCTATCGGCAGGACGCTATCTACTGGCTGCACTGGTCACTCAGCTCGCGTGGCGGGGAGTGTACTCGACGGGTGCCGTGGCGATCGCCTTGTCCGTCTCCTTCGCGTCAGCGATGGAGGTTAGGACGCTGGCCAGGACGGCGGTCGCAGCGATACCGAGCGCCCCCTTCCAGTCAATGTCGAGAATGCCGACACCCACAACGAAGGTGGCGAGCAGGGACTGGGCGAAGGTCTTCACGGCGCGGTCGAAGACGCCAGACCAGAATGAGGCTCGAGCGTAAATGCTCATGCACTCACCCCTTTCGGAAACAACTAGGGGGCAGGACTTCTGCCCCACCCCCTAGTTTACACTGCGTCAAACGAGGTCACATAAGCCGGAACGACCCCGGGCGCGACCGGTTCAGCGCCTCCTGGAGGGCCGCCCACGTAGCCTCACCAGGCTCACCATCCACATACTCGCCGAAGCTCCAGCCGCCAGCGAAACGGTTCCACACCTCAGGGGCGGCAGGCTTCACCAAGCACCAAGCCCAGTACTGGAAGACGCGGATCACATGCGAGTCCCAGCCGCGATCCTCGGGAAGCTTGTCCGCCCCAATGAGCATCCGCTGAGCGCTAGACGCAACCGTGCTGTTCAGGTAGCGGCGCAGGTTCGCCACAGCGTAAGTCTCGTTGTAGCCGGGGGCGAAGACGTCGATGAGGCGCTTCATGGTCGCAGGACCATACTCGCCATCCACCTGGAGTGCACCGGAAGTGGACACCGGCGCGGGGGCGCCAGAGATGACCTGTCCACCGCCGATCATCCGGTCCCACGTGGAGCGGTCGCGGAGCCGGTTCAGGTCGAGAGTGCCGCTGTAGCCAGGCAGTCGACCATCCTCTGTGTACTGGTGGATCAGCGGGGACCCCCAGTAGGAGACGCTCGGGATAGCAGGGTCGCTGTAGGAGGTGCCGTAGTCCGAGTAGCTCTGGCCGCCCGCATACCAGAGCGGGTACTCGCGGGCCACGGCCGACCAGTCGTAGCCATTCAGGGCGCTGCCGTTCATGTAGATGCCGGGGGTGCCTCCCGTGAGAGACCGCACCGTGTCAAGGAAGGCCTTCGCCCAGCCCGGCCCCTGCGGGACAGCGTTCGCCTCCCAGTCGAGCCAGAGGGTGGCCTTACCCAGGTAGTCGCGCACAGAGTCCACGAAGTAGCGGGCCTGCGCCTGGGCGTCGCCGGGGCGGGCGAAGTGGTAGAAACCCAGCCGCTTACTGGCCCCGAGGGTGGCGTTAGCCTGCGACCCCATGTAGGGATTCTGGTAGTCGTCATCCTCGGTGGCCTTGACGATCACGAAGTCAGCCCAAATGGCGGCGACATGGAGCCCTGCCTGGTGGCTGGAGATGTCGATACCGTGCGCATGGGCAGGAGTGCCCGACTGAGGCTGCGGGGTGGGCGCCTTGGCCTGTGCGGGCTGCTGCCCCTTGCGGAACTCGGGCCACTGCTGGAAGAACTTCGCCTCATTGAAACGGTGGCAGGAAGTCCACCGGCCAGCCTGCGTGTGCGGGTGCGAGGAGTAGCGGGCAGTGCGAGTCTCACCCCCGGTCTGGTCGCCCAAGTAGCCATCGATACCCCCATCCTCGTCTATCCAAGCCTCAGACTCCAGCGGGTCATAACCATCCTCGACGATGACAACGACGTGACCAACACCACCCTCGTTCGCTGCGGACAGGACGATATCTCCCGCACGGAAACCGCCGTCCGGAGTCAGGTTCTCGTCAGCCCATGGAACCTCATCGAAGCCGCAAGCCTCGAGGCCCTGGCGCAGGTTCCCCGTCCAGTGGTCATTAATTTCCGGCAGGGCCGGGTGTCCCCACGGGACACCGTAGGTGTCATGCAACCCGTAACAGACCGCTCCAGCAGCGAGACTGGAGCAGTCGGCATTCTGTGGAGAGGACACCTTCCCCTCCCAGTCCGCATTGGCGTACCAGGTTCGCCGATCGGGCTGACTGTAGCCGACGTCCTCTTGGTCGCAGATGCGGCGAGCGATACGCGCCGCAACACTCCCTACACTCACTTACTCTCCTTCGTTTTACCTTCAAAGTCGACCACCTTAGCTTCGGCGATAGCGACACGCTTTGTGAGTGCGGCCACCTCCATTGCGAGGATGTCGATGACTGCCATGGCGTCAACCTGGCTTCCGGCTCCCACTTCATTCTCCTTCCGACTGAGGTCTAGTAGGACCATAATACCCTCCGCCCAGGATGTAAGCCTGGTCTTCTGAGGGGGTAGTGTCCATATATGAGAGCCCAAGCTCCCATGGTGAGCGGCGAGCGTAGTCCACCCACTCGATTGTGCCGTCAGCCTGCGGTGTGTCGACAATGCGGGCGCCCTTCACGAGGACAGACACCTCCTCGCCAGGCTGCCCCTCGATGTGTACCTTCCACGGTGCAGCCCCGGGGCCGTAGCCGGTCTTCTCGAGGCGCCCCCTCCCTGAGGTGCACAGCACCATCCATGGGGCGTTCTTGGAGGCGATAGCGGGCACGTAGTCGGGGAGCTCCCACGTACACCTGCCTTCACTGTCCAGGGTGAGGTTCTCCCAGTACTCGATCCCGTCGTAGGGGGATTCTGTACAGGAGTGCGACAGCCACATGCCTGTCTTCTTGGTAACCTCAGGCACTCGCATCGTGAACTTCTTCGTGCCGGACATGTGGACACCGGAGTTGTCGACCCAGTAAGCGGAACCCTTCCACCCCATCACGATCTGCGATGGAGTGATGTAGAACCCTGTCTTAGGGTCGTCAAGGTACTTCAGCGGCTTCAACCAGGCGGAGTCATGGTCAACACCAGTTGAAATTTTATTGTCCTTCCAGTACATGATGCCACCGTCGTTGACGGTCATGGAACTGGAGTGTGTGCGCACACTTAATCCATACTTACTAAGGTTGAGCGTCCCATATGTGCTGCCATTATCCGAACCGGTGTACAAGCTAACCCCGTCTGTACTGACAGAAACATACGGGCGAGGAGTGTCCTTATCGTTCTGGCCGGTTTTACGCAGAGGAGAATGCAGTTTGAGCATCGGAACCCCCTGCGCGGACTTCGACATGAAGAGCGCACCATCCCACCAATCATCCTCCAGTGAATTGAACGACAGGCCCACGCCGATCTTGTTGCCCTCACGGCCGACGTCAGAGTTTGTGGACGACCACACAATGTCATTGAAGTAGGTTTCCGACCAGCTATCCCGCCGCCCGATGCGGCCATCGATGATGATCTCTCCGGTGTGTGCGTTAATGTCTAGCGACTTCCACCCACTGGAGGAGTAGACGCGCATCCCGTCATTGTCGATCTTAAGTCCGCGGTTATTTTGGCGATCAGTCTGAATGGATACGCCCGTGATGACCTGACCGTCAATGGCCCCTGCGCGCAGATTGTCTGCTGTCACCGAGTTCGCGGCAAGCATGCCTGCCTTGATCTTCTCGAACTCGCCACTGCGGGCATTGATGATGCGGGTCCACACGTGCTTCGCCGTGAGGTCAACAAATGATGCATTACCGGTGACGGTCAGCTGGTCTGTGGTGAGTTGGAGGAACTTGCCTATATCTCCAGCGATGCGCCGGGCAGCGAGGTCGTTGATGGCTGCGGAGCCCGCGGTGAGGCGCCCCACGTCGAGGTTGCTGATCTGCTCGCCGGAGACGCGGGCGCGCTCCCAGTCAATACCGTTCCACTTCCACTCAGCCACGATGTCGAGGGTGGAGGGGTCCTGGATTCGGGCCGTATCCCCATAGGTTTCCCCGGGGAAGTCGGGCTTGTCTGTGGAGTTGCCCTTCTGGTAGAAGACCTTCCCGAAGGTCGTGCGCATCCTGCGGATGGACGCCTCGATCGTGGACTGCGCCAACGACGCGGCGGCCTTCTGGAACGGGTTGTCAGACTCTACCCACTCCCATCCCTTGTGGGAGTGGACGGTCGTGTTACCGTCGGCTGAGCGATCGTAGGCCGGGAATGCGGTCTCGGCGGGAAACGTGGCCGGGCCGGGCCACTGGATGTACTCATCCTTGATCTCAGCCACAGCTCACCTCACTTCGCGCGGATAATCATGGAGGCGACGGAGCCGCGGGGGCGGATGGGGAATGGCCGGCCGCCGCCTACGTTCTTCGCGTAGGGGCGCCGATCGGCCACTGTTGTTCCTGTGGACATGGCGTAGGTGTAGCCATTGCCGGAGGCGTCGTTCCAGCCGATGTCGGTATTCGCTTTACCGGCCCTCCAGTTGGAGTCCTGGTTGTTGGAGTCCACGAGGTCGTGGCCGTGTGAGGGCATCTCGTTTACGGTGAGCGTGTGGTGGGTCTCGCCGACGGTCGAGCCAGTGACGAGCGCGTCCGTGCTCCCCTGCCCGTAGATGACCTTCCCCTTGAGGTCTGGGATGTTGAACGTGGTGGAACCATTACCACTACCGGCAGCGGTTCCGATCGCGTCAAACAAGGCCTTGTACTCGGTGCGGCTCACTTCCTGCCCGTAGCACAAGAGCCAGTTCTTCGGCGGCCGGGACCCGTAGAAGGGGAGTACTGCCCCGATGGGGACAATCGCATCCACGACAGACAGGTAGGAGTTGTTGACGCTCTGGAGTGCCCCGCGAGCCACGCCCGCGGACTCTGACGCCCTCTCCGCCTCCAACTGCGCAGAGGTGATACCATCCTCCATCTTGGTGAGCTTCGCCGCCGTAATGGGTGTGCGCCCATCCGGGCCATCCTTCCAAACGTTCCCCCAATATGGCATATCAGTCTCCCTTCTTCCTCAACGTGAATACGCGAGCGTCCGGGGACACCCACTGTGACTTGTCAACCACGCCCTTGTCTGGCGGGTATGGGCCTGTCTCCACCAAGGATACCGCAACCTGAGTCATAGCCTCGGAGAGCTTCTGGGTCTCCTTAAGGGCCTCGGCTCGGGCGGCCCGCTGTAGAACATCACTGGCTGCGATCTTCTCCTCAACCGACCGAACAATCGCATTCGTGTCAATGGACTGCTCGAGCGTAATGGTCGCCTTAGGGCCCCACTCGGACTTGTTCCCAGCTCGATCATACGCCCGAAGACACACCTCGTAGTCCCGGATTTCCAGGCCTGCTATAGAGGTGCGCTGCATGGGGGTAATCATGTCCGCGAACTTCGCCGGGGGGCGCCCAGGGTGCTGCACTGACACCTCAACGCCCGCGAAGTCGGCAGGCATGTTCTGCCCATTCTGGCCTGCGTAATCCCACCACACCTGGAGCACGCCGAGCGACTGCGATAGGACCGGGCGGGAAGGGACTGGCGGTGGCTCCCTGTCAGACTCCGTGGTCAGAATCAGCGGCTGCGACCAGGCGCCAGTGGCGTTAGAGCTCTGGGCTCGCACCGAGAACCGGTACTCCATCCCCGGGAGCAGTGGCCCAACGGTGGCCTTCGTCGTGTCGGCGCCGCGCACAACCATGGAGCCCGCGATACTTGTCCCGAACATGGACAGCTGCCATGCGACCTCATAGGAGACGACATCGACAGCATTGCCTAGGGTGTCGGTCTCGACGCGCCCCCACTGGAGGTCTACGAGGGCCCGCACCCACCCTTCCGAGTTGGTGATGGCGCGGCTGGAGCCTGTGAGGCCCTGCGGGGGGAGGGGCCAGTACTTGCTCGTCGGCTGACTAGGGCGCACGCCACTACCGGAGGTGGAGGCGAGCCCAACGATGCCCTTCGTGCGCTTCGTCAGGCGCCCCAGGAGGCTGTCAAGGACGGTGCCGAAGGTGGTGTGGCCGACCACCATCCCGTTCTTCTGGGTGACGCTGATCTGGGCGACCTGGAGGCGCTCCATCCCAGCCTTGCGTTCCACCATGATCCAGTCACCGAGGCGGTAGTCGACCCAGGGGAGGAGGTGCACGTCGGTGGCGGCCCACTCGCGCTTAATCTCCTCGCTCACGTGGGCGCCTGACTTGAGGGTGGCCTCGGCGACAAGGCGCGCCGTGGACTCCAGCTCCACGCCGCCAGCCTCAACGACCTTCTCGATACGTCGCATCCCCTTCGGGGCAAGGTCGTTATGGATGAGCCACGTCCTACCAGCCTCGCCCTTCACGAGGACATCGGTGCACATGTCCGCCCATGTGGCGGCCTCAGGGGCCCCTGTGAGCGTAGTGGCGAGCGGCCAACGCTTCGAGGCCGTCAGATCGCGCGCCTGAGTCGTGTCAGCGTTGTACACCTTGAAGGTGCGCCCCTGCCACACGGTGTCGATCATGCCGAGGTCGCGGAGGGAGTCAACCACCTGGAGGAGGCTGATCGTCGGGTCGAAGTACAGGGTTACGACCTTAGCCCAGTCCTGGTTCGCGGAGTCCTTCACCGTGTTGGCATCCAAGGCGAGCCCGGCGCCCCAGCCACGCTTGGCGGCGTTCTGCCAGACGGTGCCGATGATCGCCCCAGCGTTACGGGAGAGGAACTTGAACTTCCCCTCCTTGTCCTTCGCCTCGACAGGCACGGACCAGACGAGCGCCTCTTTCAGGTAGTCGCTCACATGGATGGCGCTCACCTTGCGCGAGTCCGTGCCGTCGTTGACGAGATTGTGCTCGGTCTTCTGGGTGACGAAGCGGGCGTCCGGCAGCTCCTCCCAGTCGGTCCCGTTGAAGGTAGCCTCAACGGCAACTTCGACCTCACGCTCCAGCACATCCCCCCGGATGGCGTTAGGGCCAGGGGCGTAAGACATGGATAGCGTGGGGGTCTTCCCGCGCGGCGTGGTGACCGTCATCTCCAGGATGTCGGGCACAACCCCGATCCTCGCACCCTGCACCTCGTAGGCGACAGCACGCAGCTGCATGCCGGGGAAGTAGTCGCGGCGCATCAGTAAGCCCTCCTCGCCTGAATGAGGCCTGTAGTTCCCGTGACCTGCAAGACGATCTTCCCCTCATGGTTGGGGGTGAGCTGGAAGCCGCTCGGGGACATGCTGATCTCGGCTGACGCGTTGAGCGCCCCCTGTAGCGGGTACCAGCGCTCGGACACCTGCCTCCATGCGGAGTACTTGCCCACGTCAATGAGGAGTCTCTGACTGGGCTCCATGGTTCCCCGCCAGGTGAGCGACGTGCCGGACGCCTGGTCGACGATCGTGCACGTGTTGCCCGTAGGGGTGAGCTTCAGGAGAGCGTCCATGATGGGGGCAGCCCCCCCGGCCAGGCGGGACAGGTCAGTGAGCGGAACCTCAATGGCCGTCTCGTCCTTCCAGACGCCCTCCACGGCCTCGAAGACGACGGTGGTGTCGATAGCCCACTCCCCATACCGCCACTGCGGCTGAGACACGCTCACGAGGCGCACAAGGGCCTCCTTGGGGGCACCCCCCGCGGGGCGGTGCTGGAGCCGGGCGAGCTGACCGGAGTTCCGCAGGCGAGCCATAAGCGCCTGCCAGTTACGATCAAGGTCACCGCGGGAGCCCCCCTCGACCATGAACGCGATCGTCACCTTGAAGGTATCGACCCCCTGCCCAGCGCCATCAATGACCCCATTGCGGAACGGCACCTCAGTGGAGGTAAGACGAGGCCCAGGGACGGCGGGCAGCAGCGTCCCCTGCATCACCCGCCACTTCCCTGGCTGATCCAGGTCTACCCCATTGAGTGCATACTCGCTAGACATGAAGCCATTCTACTAGATCGACGATGCGAGGCGGATGCCGTCAGCGACATCATCCCTGGTCTTGGAGTCGCTCTGCGCCTGCGGGTAGTAGTTGGTGATGTTGACGGTCCCGCCGCTGGCCGCCTTGCTTCCAGCCGCCACGGACGAGAGAGTGTTCAGGGCGTCCCGGGACGGCTTCGCCTTCTCGAACGACGGTGCGACATGGGCTGCGATATCCGGAGAGATGTCGTTAGCCAGGTCATCCGTGAAGCCCTCCAGGGAGTCCCTGACCGCATCATACTGCGACTCCAGCCCGTCAATGAAGCCCTGCATGACGAGGCGCCCAGCATCCCTCAGGATGACCTTATCGACAGGGGCGGGACCCTTCCATGAAGGCAGGTACGACGTCAGAGAGGACAGCTTGTTCTGGACAGAGCTGAACATGGAGGAGATGCCGTCGATGAAACCCTGAATGACGCTCTTACCCGCGTTCCACAGCCACGACCCCGCATTGGAGAATACGTTCTTGATATTGTTCGGGATATTGCGGACAGTGTTCATCATATTGTTGACCCAACTGACAACCGTGCTCACGATACCGCTCCACATGGACGCCGTGGCGTTCCTGATGAACGACCACCCATCACTTACGAGGCTACGGGCACTGCTGATGGCATTGCTGATGGTCGAGGTGATCCAGTTCCACACGGACTTGATAGTATTCAACACCGCATTCCAGGCAGTGGATGCCAGCGACATGATACTGTTGCCGAATACGCCGAAGGACCCCTTGATGAGGTTCCAGACACCCTCACCGATCGTCTTGATGCCATTCCAGGCACCTGACCAGTCACCCTTGATGACAGCGAGGACAGTCTGAATGATGCCCTTGATAACCTGGATTGCACCAGTCACGGTAGACATGATCGAGTTCCACGACGCCATAACCAGAGGCATAAGCCACTGCATAACCTTCCCCACCAGCTGGATCGCCGGGATTAGGGCGGACGCGAGCAGCACAATCAGGTTCGAGATTGGCGGCAGAATCTGCGGCAGATACTCGGAGATGATCGGGGCGAGCTGGGCGATGATCTCCGAGATGACAGGCACCAAGGCCTGGATCACCGGGAGAAGCGCCGCAGACAGCTGCTCGATGATCGGCGTGAGGATCGGAACCAGCTGCTGGAAGATCGGGGCCAGCCCCTCCACCAGCTGGGCCACCAGGGGGGCGATAGCCTCAAGCAGGGTGCCCGCGACAGTGGCGATAGCCCCGAACGCCTCACCCAGGGCAGGCATGGCCGGAGCGAGCGCCTGCACAGCCACTAGGAGGCTGTTGAAGAAGTTCGCCAGACCATCCTGGAACGCAGGATTCTCGAGGGCCGTAGCGAGCCCAGTGAGCGCAGTGCGGAGCGTCTCACCAATCAGGGGAAGCACCACACCAAGAGTCGGCTCGAGAGACACGAACGCCTCGCCGAGCTTCCCAACACCCTGGAACGCCGAGCTAGCAGCCTGCCCCATAGAGGAGAACAGGTTCGTCAGCGTCGCCTGGAACAGGGGGCCATTGACGGCCTTGTTCGCCTTGTCCAGGGCATCGGCAATGGAGTCGATCGGAGCGGACCCGTTCGCCATAGCGGTGAAGAGGCCGCCAATGATCCCGCCCAGGTCGATCGTGATGTCCTTGAGGGTGCCGAACGCCTGTGCGGCGCGACGAATGGACGCCTCCATCTGGCCGGATGCGGCCGCCTTCTCTGCCCACTGCTCGAACGAGGCGGCCAGGTTGTTTGCCCACTGGGCGATGCTGGGGAGGAACTTCGCCCCCACCTCACCCATCGTCAGGATGCCGTTAGTGAACGACGCCGCCCCCGTGGACCCGATCGCCAGCGCCTGCGACAGGTATGTGAGGGACTGCTGGAAGCCAGCAATATGCCCGCCAGCAGCCCCAGCGATGGCGGCGGTCATGGACCCCAGGTTGGAGGCGATCGTCTGGAGCGCAGGCGACAGCTCCTGGATGGCGACATTAGCGAAGTCGCGGATCGGCTGAGCCGCCTGCTCCCAGTAGGCGCCCGAGATTTGAGTCTGAAGGTTCTGGAACGACGGCCCCAGGTCCTCGAGGACAGTCTTCGTGTCCTTGAGTGCCGCAATCAGGACTCCCGCCCCGGCGGCGGCAGTGCCGAAGATGCCCGGCAGTGCCAACAGTGCCGGAGTGGACTTAGCGATCCCCACAGCCAAGGACGAGAACATGCCCAGGCCGGAGCCGACCACCGAGATTGCGCTACCAATCAAGGTGGACACGGTGCCCATCTTCACTGCGGCCGTATCCAGGTTCCGCAGGAAGTCGTTCAGGTTGCGGCCGATCGACTCGAACACGTTCCCGCCAGCGAGGGCCTTCAGCTGGGCCGCCACCCGCGCCATGGACGCCTTACCGAGGCGCACGTTAATGTCCACCCACCGGGAGCGAGTAAGGCGCTTCAGGTCGAAGCGGGCCTTACCGTCATCAAGGTCGGCGTTGACGGTGGCCTTACCCTCAAGCTTGTTCAGCTCGTGCTTGATCTTCTTCTTCTGCTCCTCCGAGAGCTTCGCATGCACATCCACGTCAGCCTTGAGAGCCTCAATGCGCTTCCGCAACTCCGCAGTGGCGGAAGGGTCGAGCTTCACGCCGACAGACGCGTCAGCCTTCAGCTTGTTCAGGCGGGCCTGGAACTGACGGAACGACCTCTCGTTCACCGTCAGGCCAGCCTTAACGTCACCGGCGGCCCGCTCAACGTCCCGCTTCAGCTTAGCGAGGTCGCCCGGGCGCGTCGACAGGGTGACCGCAGTGCGGATATTGTCGAGCCTCTCCTGGAGCTTCTTCTTCTGCTCCTCCGAGAGGTTCGCGTTAACCTTCACCTCGGACTTGATCTGCTGAATCTTCTTCCGAAGAGCCTCCAGCTGCCCCGACTTAAGGTCCACCTCAGCCTTGAAACGGACGTCCGACTTCGCAGCCTCCTCGCGGGCCTTCTTAAGGGACTCCTTGTCGAGCTTCACCTCCGCATTGAAGGTGATATCAAGGTCCTTGACCTGCTTCTGGATACGCTTCAGGTCGCGGCGAAGCTTCTTAGCGAAGTCAGAAAGGTCAGGGACGACCTTGACGGAAAGCTTACCAACTGTTCCCTTACCGGCCATCTCTAACCTTCCTCACCCCAGGGCAGCAAATAGGGCAGAAACCCCAGCCGCGTCACTCGATGATACCACCGACCCCGAATTACCCTTCGTGGGCCGCGGCATCATCTCCGAGTCCTTCAGCGACGCCTTATTGGTGGCAGACGCCTTAATCAGCAGCGCCAGCCTATCCAGGGCCTCATTCAACCTCTCAGAGTCATGCGAGTACCCGAACCACTGGTCTCCACCCAGCTCGTTCGCCCGATACAGACTCCAGGGCTCATGCGGTAGGCGCTCAAGAAGCTGACTCACGAGAGACACCCGATAATCGCCGTGGACGTCAATCCGGTACAGTGCCCAGAAGTCCGCCGCCGCGTCCGGGTGCCTCTCGAAGAAGTCATCTAGTTCTTGGCGCCTGCGGCTTCCCCCGCGTAAGCCATGACCAAGTTGATGATGTCCTCCATGTTGGAGTCGTCATAGAACTTGTCCCAGGCGCCCAGGTCATTGATGAAGCTCCCCTCCTCGAGGGCCTCCATGACGTCAGCGAGAACAGCCAGGAGGTTCACACCATCCGTATCGTCGCCCATGAACGGCTCCAGGACAGACGTCAGTCGCATCCGCTTAGAGGGCCGCAGAGAATGCGGGGGAACCAACAGCTCATGCCCCGGAAGAGAGGAGAACGGGGGGAGCTTGTCGGCCTTCTTGGTAGCCATGAGACATTCCTTCCAGTGGGGTGTATGGGGTGTTGGAAGGGGCGCCGCCACACACCCCTACATGGCGGCGCCCCTAGTATATCGGCGGTCAGTTGACGGTGAACGCCTTCGGGTCCGAAGCCGCGACGTTGTTCGTGACCACAATGTTCTTGGAGCCCGCGGTCACGCCGCGAGGAACATAGGTGGTGATCTGCGTAGCGGAGTCCTTCTCGAAGGACGCAACGACATCCCCGAACTTGACCTCGCGAACACCATCGAAGTTGGCGCCAGTAATCACGACCTTCGCGCCAACAGCACCGGAGGTGGGTACAGTCGAGGCGATGGTCGGCTTCGCGGTACCCACGCCGGTCACAACGCGAGGCTCCAGCATCTGGACGCGAGTCTTCCCGGAGCTCGGGGAGAGCAGGGTGCCTGCGATCTTGACCTCAGTGAAGTTGTCCAGAGACAGGGAGGGCATGTTTCCGGCGAGGGAGACGCGCCGGAACAGGTAGCCGGAGACGATGCGGCCGTCCTCGACGACAACGAGGATGGCGCGCTCACTGGAGGCGTCGAGCTCGATGTCCCAGGCGCGCTTCGTCGGATCGTAGGTGGAGCCGGGGAACGCCACCTTCATGACGTCCTCCCCGAGGTTGACGGCGTTGATGGTGACCTTGTTGGTGACGTCCTCACGGGTGGAGCGGACGCCCTGACGGTCCCAGGTGCGCTTCGTGGAGGTGTCGCCACCGTCGGACTCGAACTCGATGAGGTTCTCCGAGGAGGTGTCACCGAGCCAGGTCCAGCCAGACGACTCCAGGGTGGTGCCGTCACCGAAGGTGTACCCATCGAGGTTCGGGGCCTCCGTGTCATTCACGGCGTAGTAGACGTGGCCGCGGCCCGCGATCTGAATCTTGCTGTTTCCGAGGTTAGCCATCAGGCTCCCTTCCTGGCCGTCACCTGAAGGGACGAAACCATGTTGATGTAGTCGGCAGTGGTTCCCATATCCGTTTCCGGTGTGGGCAGCTGGGTCCACTCGAGGTAAGTGGCCCAGCCTTCGGAGGTCACCATTCCTAACCTCCAAGCTTTCTCAATGGCCTGCACGAGTGCGTCACTCGCGTCGGACACCTCATCCCCGTCCGGGCCGGTCATGTACAGGCGTGCCCTGATCTGGGTTGCCGCGAACGTCGGCCCAGACGGGTGAATACGGGAGATGGTCATCTGGACGCGGCACACGAGCTCATTCATGGGGTCGTCCACGTCACCGTGAGTGCGCCACACGATCCGGGAGAGGATGGGCCACTCAGTGGCGCCAGCGGCGGCCGCGTCCTGCACGTACCGGTAGATGAACGGGAGGGGATTCACGTAGGCCATCAGAACCCCCCGTTCGCGTGCACGACGCCACGCATGATGTTCAGCCCCGGCACCCACGTGCGATAGCGGGCTCCTTGGCGGCCAGAGCGGCGACCCTGAGCATCCTGATACACGTAGTGGCCGAACTCGACCGCCACGTCATGGTCTGTGGACGGGGAGATGGACCAGTCCACCTTCCCCTGCTCCAGGCTAAACGAGGAAGACAGCTCCCCCGTCTGAATATGCGGGGCGGCAGCAGTCTCAATCTCCGCGTACACCTTCGCGGCAGCGGCAGCGAACTCAGGCTGACGCGCCACCACGGCGGCAATCTCCTCGTGCGTGTGCTCGTTGTCGTACACCTGGATCATCGAGACTCCGTTCCGAGCGTGTCGCATCGCACGGACCAGTGGCGGGTCATAGGGGACGCGTCATAGGTGAGCGGCTCGCCTGCCTGCTGGAACGTCTTCCCCACCAGTGACTCGGGCCCCTTGACGATCTTCACCCACGAGTGCGGGCCGCCCGGCCACTTCCGGCCGGTACCGAAAATCTTCAGGGCGGTCTCGTCCGTGAGGTCGCCGCGGATGACGCGGTTCTCCGTCGCCTTCACGGCGTTGCCGGCCGAAGGCTGTACGAGCACCTTGTCGATCGTGAACGTCTCGCCACGCTCGAAGCGGCGCCCAGTGCGCCCCTCCTTGACGACAGCAAGCGTCACCTCCACCACGTGGGGGCCATTCTCGAGGTAGCGCCCACGGCGAGGCCGGAACCCTACCACAGCGTCACCTCATCCTCGTCATACACGGGGTGATCCCCCGCGAAGTCCAGGGCAGACGGTCCCCGCAGGTACGTGGGATCGACCGTCAGGGGCCCCTCCAGGGCGCCCAGGAGGTGAGTGCGGCGCGCATATCCGTCCATCTCAGCCCCAGCCACACCCCACCCTGAGGTACCGGCTGACAGGGCCTGCCAGTCACGATCGGTGATCTCCAGGATGCCGGACGCGACAGCCTGATTCACCGAGTAGGTGTACGTGCCCTCTGTCTCATACTTGTAGAGGCCGCCGCCAGGGGCCCTGAGGACACGGGAGACCGACTCAGCCTCCACCATCCGCATGATGACAGAGAAGCTGTAGTCAACTCGACACCGGTTCACCGCGTCAGGCATGCGCAACAGGATCAGGGCCTCAGCCCTATCCAGAAGAGCCTGCACCCAGGTCTTCTCATCGTCCTCCAGGTACCGCATAAGCGACCCCTGAACATCCTCCAGTGTTGCTACCGTCACGTCTCCACCTCCTCAGGAAACCAGGCCACGGGGTGGCCGCCAACCAAAACGCTGGCGGCCACCACCCGGGTCACTTACTGGTGATCTTCACGAACGCGCGCGGGTCACGCAGAACCCACCCGAACTGGGCCTCAGCGAGGATCGCACCCATGTTGCGGTCGAAGAGGTCAACACCCCCGGCGCGCTCAGTCGCCTTACGGTAGGTGATGGTCTCAACGAAGCCGAGCCGCAGAGCGTCCTTGAAGTCGCCACCGATGCCGAGAAGCTTAGCGGCCGGAACCTTGGCCTTCTCATAGCCAGAGACGGCGCGAGAGTAGGTGGCCGGGACGCCCAGGACGGTACCGAACTTCGCGGTAATGTCGGGGGACTGCTGGTAGAGCGGGCGCCCCTGGGCATCCAGGGCATTCACCAGGTTGCTGCGGAACTTCGGGGCCAGGAGGAAGTGGTCGAAACCGAACTCCGCCTCGTCAGTGTCGTCCAGCACAACCTTGTCGTAGGCGGCGGACAGCTGCTTGGTGAAGTAGCCGGTAGCAGTGGAGGCCAGGTCGAGCTCCTGCACCTTCGTGGTGGAGGTCAGGGCCTCCTTCCCGGTGATGGCGGTACCGGTGTTCGCGTCGATGCCGTGGATGACGGCAGTGTCGATGGCGCGAGCAATAGCCTCACCGAGGGCGCGCTGGATACGCGAGTACTCGCCGAGCGGGTCAGCCTTGGCGGTCTCCTCCGAGTAGAGGATCATCACGGCAGCCTTGACCGGGGTGACGGTCTTAACCTTGCTGGACAGGGTAGCGACCGGCTTCAGGCCACCCTCCTGGACGATACCAGCGGTGGGCTGACCAACCGGGATCGGAATGGCGGTACCGTTAATGGAGACCGGGACACTACCGGCGAGGCCCTGAACGACAGAACCCTTCATGGCGTTGTCCCAGATACCCTTTACGACGGTCTTGGGAAACGCGGCCTCATTCCCGGCGTTAGCGCCGAGAATCTTGGATACGGTCTCGATCTTGGCTTCGTTGTCGGGGTTGTACGCGGGTGCAGGCATATGCCCTCCTTACTGGTCTGCGAGGCCGAAGAACCCGAGCGCCTCGCTCAGGCCGTCATCCTCGGTCTCAAGGTCTGCATCCACCGCAGGGTCGCGGGGGACTGAAGGCGCGGGCGTAGCGTCTGCCTGCTCGCGCAGCGTGGCGAGGGCGTCTACCTGCTCCTGCCACGAGTCTTTGTCTCCGGTGAGGAATGATGCGAAGCGGGCCGGAATGTTGGCCTTGGATAGGATCGACTCCTTCTCGGAGAGCTCGGCGGCGGCACGCTCGGCAGCCTCCTTCGCCTCCAGCTTCTCGGTGAGGGCGGCCAGCTGGGCGCGCAGTTCACTCACCACATCCGCAGGAGCTTCCGCATCATCCTTCGGCGTCTCCTCCGCAGTAGTCTCCTCGTTCTCCTCAGGACTCTCAACGGGGGTCTCCTCGGTGTGCTCAATGGGGTAGTCAGTGGTTGAGATAGGTCCGTCAGTCTCTTCAACGACGGAGGGCTCAGGCGCGGGGGTGTCGCTCATTTGCGCTCCTTCAGCTTCTCCCGGAAGTACTTGTCCATTGCGCGACGGGCATCCACGCCGTGAAGGTCCTGCTCGCGCACAACCTCATTGTACGTTCGTTCGAATGCGATCTGTTGGTCCTTCCCTTCCCAGTGCTTGGAAGTGAAAACCGCTACACACGTACAGAAACAGTGATCGTGGTACCTATCGGCTCTAATCCCCGCAGACTCGGACGACTTATACACCGGGCCACGAGATGCGAGCATGGCGCAGAAACCACAGGGGCCATTCTTGTTCGGGTGACACACCCTGGCGAAAGCGAAAGGCCTAGCGATGAGCTCGCCACGCGAATTGCGCCGATACTTGTCCGGCACATCGGAGAACACCTTCATGCTGCGGTGGCGCTCCTTGACGAGCTCTTCCTCGTCGAGTGTGCGAACGGCCTCCTCCACCCTGTCGGCGACCTTCTCGAAAGCCTCATCGAGTGTCATGCGGGGGCGTCGGCGGGACTCGACCTCCTCAACATCCTCGACGATCGCCTTCTGGGTGTACTCAGAGAACCCCTCGAGGTCTTTCGCCAGGTCATCCAGGGCGCCCTCAATGAGCCCGATGGAGGACGGTGCGGTATCCACTGCGTCGGCGACGGTTCGGCGCGCAGCGGCCAGCACATGGCCCTCCAGGGAGCGCTCCAGGCGCCTCATCCCCTCGGGGGACTTCAACGCCCCCTGAGTGCCCCGGATGGTGCGGGCGATCGTCTTCGGCGAATACCCTGGCTGCGGAGGCACCCACGACTCGGGGACACCAGCCTTGCGGGCCTGTCCCCTCAGGAACAGGGCGGCGGCCGCCCATGCCTGCTTCCTGGCCTGCCACATGAGCGGAGTCAGCAGGTCTCCCACATGCTCCACAGGTGGCGGCTCTGGGAGCCCCTCGAACGCCTTGAGCGCATCCTCTGCGCGGCGGCGGAACAGCATGACAATACCGCGCAAAATGCTGTAGAACAGGGCCTCACTCACCCTTAGGGTCCTCCTCCGCGTCCTCGGGAGCCTCAGGAGCCTCAGGCATATCCAGGCCAGCATCGGCGTCCATCTTGTCTCCACGGGCCTTCTCGCGGCGCAGCTGCTCGGGGGTGAGGTGCAGGAACTCGCGCGCCGTCTCATCCCCAATGATGCCCTGACTGTGGGCCTGGAGGGCGTTCGCCATCTGCGCCGACGTGGAGGGTGCGGCAGCGTCGCGCCACGTCACCTCCAGGGCCTCCAGCCCATTCAGGGGCATGCCGTTCGCCTGGGCGACAATCCTGCCGACACGTTCCAGGGCGTCACTGAACTGGCGCTGCTTGTTCTCGGCGCGAGCAATGAGGCGGTCCTTCGCCACGCGTAGGGCCTCCGCAGACGTCGGGTTATTGTCGGAGGAGACTCCCATCATCGACGGCGGGATACCCGTCATGGCGGACAATTGGAGCGCGTAGGACCGGTACGTGTTGATGAACGGGTCCAGCGCCATCCCGGTAAGCTGCTTCACGTCACCACCGGAGGGGATGGCGATCAGGTTCCCCATGTATGCCTGCATCTTGTCTGGGTGCTGGGCCAGCATCTCGGCCGCACCGTCACCAACCACGGCGCGCATGGGGGAGGACGCAACCTCCTGCGCCACCTGAAGGTTCGTCAGCGTGCGCGAGGCGGCGTCAATGACTGAGGTGAGCTCACGTAGATCGGAGCGCCCATACTTGTCGGACAGGCGAGCACGGTTGAACATGGGGACGATGGACGCCCCCCACTGGTCCTGGCGGCCCTGTCCGACGCTCTTCCAGTCGTACTTACCCTTCGCGTAGAACTCCACGCCATCGGGCGTGTAGTAGGTGGCGCCCACGTTCCCGTCGTCACGGCGATACAGGACAACTCCCTCCACGACCTCGCCACGGAAGTTGATACGCACACGAGCATGCTTCGCATCCACAGCTCGAATCGAGGCGAACTCATGCTCGTCATCCGGGGGTGCGATCACCCAGTACGCGGCGCCAGCACTAATGGCCTCGGCGGCAGCGAGGTTGAACTGGGAGTCCATGTCGTTCGCCTGCCATGTCTTCCGCAGAAGCTCAACCACACCCGCCTTGTCGTCATCTGCGACACGGTACCCATCCGGGATGAGAATCTCCGTGAGGACATCGACCGCCATCTTGGCGAACGGGGCCTGAATCTCCAGGACTCGCGCCTTCGCAGGCAGGCTGATGCCCACCGCATCGAGGCGTCGCTTACCCTCGTAGTAGCCCTCATAGGTGATGGGCCGGTAGGCGCCCGACGCGAACTTGGCGATCATCTTCTGGAAGCTCACATGAACACCTTCCACTCGCCTCGTGGAGCAGTCAGGTCCGCCCACTCCTTCGAGTTCTTCACATGTCTGTACAGCATTCTAGCGCCGATCATGCACACGGCGAGGTCGATCTTCTTAGACGACTTTGGAGACTCCTTCTTCACCGACCAGCGCCCCTTGAACTCATTCACTCGACAATTCGACACATGCTCACCCAAGGCCGAGTCACCGTCATGGGTGAACGTCTGCTGCTGAATCTCCGTGAACGCCGTCTCCGCCGCCTCAGCGAACTGGTAAGCATGCGACCGCATATCCCAAGCGATCGGGGATGCGGACATGCCGCCACGCACCGCAGGGACGATCAGGCGGTCTCCGAAGTCCTCAGGCCACGCTGTGCGGGTGAACGACTCCCACTCGCGCACGTCAGCCCAGAACGCGACCACGTTGTAGGTGTCGAACGCCTTCCTAACCCCCGCATCCACGGCAGCCACATTCACAACCCCAAGGGGCTTCTCGGGCTTCCAGTGCCCGATCTTGAAGATGTGCCCATCCTCCATGCAGCACCCCACGAGGGCAGTGTGGTCGTTCGACTTGGAGCCGTCGAAGAACATGACGATCCGCTCCCCAGGCTCCACCTTACGGTCCGGCTTACGCAGCTGCGTCCACTCCTCCAAGGTGATCCAGGACGCCTCAGCCGCGTTCGGGCGGTTAAGGAAGAAGCGAATGGAGCGCGACTCAGGGTACTCGGGGGACCAAATCTGCTCCTTGATGGACTCCAGATTCACCCACGGACAGTCCTCATACACGTACTCCAGGGCCTTCGTGAGCCCAACCTGCCCCTCCTCCGGCTCGTCCGTTAAAACCGTGTTCGGGGGCGCGATACGCGCATCGTAGAGGATCTTCGTCTTACCGCGCGTGAGACTATCCTCCTGATCGCACCACGCCTCAAAGATCGCCTCAGCCGACGACTGCTCTCCAGGCACCCACGCGTTGCAGGTACCCATGAACCGGCCACCCATCTTCGCCGCGTTCTGCTGAATCGTCTCCAGCATGGCCGGCCCGCCCTGCGCGGGCAGCCAGTGCTCAAGCTCATCCCCCACAACGAAGGACACCTCACCACCCTCCATGGAGTGCGCAGAGGACGTCATCTGCTGGAGCTTCCCCCCGCCCGGCGCCTCAATGAACGTCTTCGCCACCTCGAGGTCATACTTGCGGGCGAGCGATCCCTTCTTCTGGCAGAACGCCCTGACCATGCGGATGGTATTCTGAGTATTGTGCGTAAGCACGCCACCCTCAACCTGGAAGAGGTGATCCTCTGTGCCGATCTGAATACACTGCACTGGGACGCTCGGAACGGGCTCAATCGACTCGATTCGCCGATACGCCGACAGGTGTCGCTGCTCGCGCGGGAGCCTGGCCCTGTGCTGCGCCAGGCGAGCAGCAGGGAACCCCGGCTGTGGGATGAACTTCACCAAGCGAGACCCGAAACCGCCATCATACACGAAGCACTTCTGCCCCAGAGACTCGGCAAGCTCAATGAACGACGCCAAGAGGTTCGTGTTCGTGTTCTTGAACTGCACCTGACCCTTCTCAGTGACAGTGCCGTCGGAGTCAATGAGCCCTTGCAGGAGCGCCAGACGATCCTCATAGGAGGCGCGCAGGTACTCCTCAGGCACATGCTTATTACCCAGCACGCCTAGCTCACGCAGGCGCTCACGGAACGACAGGAGCTTCTGGTCCTTCATCCCCTCCCTGTCGCCCTTGTTGCAGCGGCGACACATCGGGTGACCAGAACTGCTCATGACTCGGTTCGGGTCACCTTCAGCATAGGAGTGGCCGCGGGGGCACATCTGCCTACGGCGACGGATATAGAAGCGCCCGTCATTGGCTTTCTGGAGGTCAGCCTTGATGTCGTCCCACCACTCCAGTTCACCAGAGAAGATCGCCTCCAGCTCGTCGCGGCGACGCCAGTCGAGAGCAATCGTAGAGCCAGCAGCGTCACCATCGCCCAACCAGTAGCCGAGCATGTAAGGAGAGATCAAGGTCGGAGCACTACCCCCGCCGCGGCGTGCAACAAGGGGGATACGCAGGCTACGTCGGCGGCCGCTGTGCAGGTAGGCTCGCATCTCCTCGGTGCTCATAGTCGCCACGTCGAAACGGTCACCATGCGGGCGCAGACGCTCCACTGTCCACCCGTGGGCGGCGTCGGCAACAACCGTCGTCCCATCATCAAAGGTGACTCGATAGCAGTCATGGTCAGTGAACACGCGAGTCTTACCGAGCACGGGAGTCGGGTTACCATCACTGCCATACACCATGTCACCGACATTCAAGTCTCCCACAGTGCTCCAGCCGCCCTCCACGGGCACCTTAGTATCTAGGGCGAGCGGCTGAGCCTCCGACGTAGCGACGATCTGCACGAGCGGCATGCTCATTGGCTTGGCGCGCACCCCGAACGGCTCATGTCGGTCGAAACCATCGAACCGGCAAGGGCCGAGGAGTTCGAACAGGCACAACGCAGCGGCGAATGGAGACTTCCCGGATCCTTTGCTTAACCTTCTAATTCCCTGCCTGTACACAAAGGAACCCTTATGATTCAGGGCGTAGAAATGAGCAAGGAACTCGATCTGCCTGTCAGTCGGGATGAACGGCTGACCCGCGCGAGGCCCGTTAGGCTGCACGAGGTTGTCCATCATCCATGCGGCAGCATGGTACCCGAGCGTCCGTTCAGGGAGCTCAAGGGGGAGCGTGTCTGTTCGCTCCCGGGGTGCGGGGAGCGCCTCGGTCACTTCGCGGCCCGCGCCTTCGCCCACGCCTGGAGAGCGACCACGCCAGCAGACTCGGCCTCGGACTCGTCAACGCGGTTGATCTCAATCTGCACGCGACGCCGATCTCCCTCGGTGAGAAGGAGGCTCGTGAGCATCGTATTCACAGCCGCCAACATCGTAGGGGAACGCCGATCCTGCATCTTGTAGTTCGACAGGTCATCACAGGTTGAGTAGAGAACAATCCAGTCCGACGGCTCATAGTAACGCGTGAACGTGGACTGCTCCACAGCCTTCCACAGCTTCTTCGCGATCGGATGCCAGTCAGGGTCAGGCTTAGGAGGCTTCACCTGCTCAGCAACCACATTCACGGGCTCCACGCCACCATCGAGCTTCCTCGCCTGCGTGGTGCGGTGACCCTCCGTGCTGCGCTTCGGGATCGGTCCCTTAACTCCCATCGTCAACTCTCCTACAGATATCCGGGGTGCTTACTCTTCGGCCTTGGACCACGAGTCTTATTGCGACCAGTATAGCGGCGCTTTCTTGCCTCGACGGACTGCTGCTGCGTCCTAGCCATATGGCAGTGCTGGCAGAGGCTCCTCAGGTTGTCTGGGACATGCGGCCCGTCAGGGAAGATGTGATCCACCTGATTCGCCTTATTGCCACAGAACACGCAAAGCCCGCCGTCACGCTTAAGGACCGTGCGCCTAATCTTCTCCCAATCCTTAGGGAGCTCCTTACGGCGCCTAGACTGCCTACTCCACGCCATCTACTTCGATCCCATGCAGTTCGACGACAGCGCGCACATCACACCTTGCGAGCAGGTCACTGAGGACGCTCTCAACCTTGTTACGAGCGTCAATGAACTCACGGTCAGCCTTATCCTTTAGGTCGCCATCTACTCCCACCCGCTCACACGAGTCACAATAGCGGGCCGCCAAGTACAGTTCATCTACGGCGATCTCAACCTCAGCAGCCAAGCTCTCGTCAATCATTCCACTCCCCCAACGTGTACATTGGAAATCTGGGCCAGGACGTAGAAACCACTCAGCTCCTGCACTAGGTCAGTGATCGCATTCTCAGTGTCAATGCGCGCAGTCAGGTACGCATTCCACGCATCGTCGATGAAAGGGTCACCGAGCTCCAGCGACTCGCAGTCATCCAACTCCATCCGCGCAACCCTCAGGCGATCAAGGACACTGCGGAACTCATCCACACTCATCACAGCACCTCCAATGCGACACTAGAGTCGAAGCCGTACCGGTCGCCCACAAACATCTCCAACTGCCCCTCCAGGGCCTCCTGAGCCCCCTGAACGCGGATAACCGCCTCATCCTGCTCGGCGTCACGCCTATGCGCCGGAACATCCCACGCCCCACACTGGTCAGCATCATTCAAGGCGTCACGCAGCTCATCCGCAGCACAATCCATGGCGGCCAGCGCCACCTTCTCATGTACCGACGCGATCTTCTCCACGGCGCTCATCGCACATCCCCCGGATAGGTCATAGACACACCCTCATTCGAGGGGGAACCCTCACGAATATCAAACAGGAACGACGGCTTAGCATCCTTCCCGCCGAAGTAAGCATGCTGGATCGACAGGTAGTCGCCTGGGTAGACGTACATGTCCTTCTGGCCCTCATTCCTGAAAATCAGGGTGCCATCATTCGTGCGCTCGGGGTGATTATCACAGAGGATCACGTCAACCTCGGGGGACGCCTTGTCGCCATAGACGAGCAGATACAGCATGGATGCTCCTTTCACCAGATGTCGGATCGCTTACTGGACGGGATGGGGCAGGGCTCAATGCACGGGTGACCCATCGCAGCCAGCTCACGGACTGTCGGATACGTCTTCCGAACCTCCTTGGCGCACGACGAGCACTTCCCCTGACCTGAGTAGAGGCGCGTACCCGGCCAGTCCTTCACGGAAGTTCGTGGGGGGCGCATCTTCTGGCCGCACGATGAACACTTGTGCTCGACCGTCCAGTCGATGAGTGCCTTGGGAGTGTATCCCCGCAGTAGCTCCCGGTAGCAGGGATTGCAGGTGCCACGACCACCGTAGGGCTTCGTGCCTGGGAACTCCTTCGCCGTGGTGCGCGGGGGCCGGTAGGGCTCGCCGCAGTGGGTGCACTTCGGGAACGTCCGCTCTTTGGTCTTCGATGCCATTAGGTTTCCTTTCGTTGGCTGACCATCGCAGTCTACCACGGCGGGGGCCTGTAGGTAAAGGCGAGGCCCGCCGGGCATACGGAGAAGGAAAGGAAACTTCACTCCGACCCATCCGGCGGGCCTCTATCAGCATGACCATCCTACATGCGACGACGGAGCGAGCGCAACCCACCGGAATCTCCAGACAGTTCGACACCCCAGGTGCGCCCGAAGCCATGTAAGCCAATCTGAGCGCCTTTCGCGACCCCACCCAGGCCAGCACACGCCCTCGCCCCCATTAGGCCGCCCACGAGTCCACTGACAGCCCCCCTAGGGTGCACGCCGCCCGCCGCCGAGGCCCAACCCTCTCTGGAGAGCGTCAACCAACTAGAGACGATCAACCCAACGTAACCACAACCCAACCCACTGCTTGGCGCTAGAGCAAGGAAGTCCTCAAGGTCAGGTTCCGTCTCGGTGCAGCAAGGAAGGGCAAGGACAACGAAGGCGACTAGGGGCGCTCCAACTCGATCAGGCGACCAAGGATCAACTAGAGCAAGGTACGTGACTAGCCAACGAACCATCTCCTCGTCCTTGCTCTCGTGGACCAACTCAGCCGAAGGCCAAGGCGACGACCAAGGACCAACGGTCCGACGGTCGGAGCGAAGCGGAGCCGCACACACGAGCCCGAAGGGCGTATGAAGGTTAAGTTACTGGTTAAGTTACTGGTTCTATGGCCGGATTCCGACCTACCCTAGGCCGGATTCCGACCTACCCTAGGCCGGATTCCGACCTACCCTAGGCCGGATTCTGGCCCCTCCCTGCTACACTAGAGGTGTTCGATGTAGACCCCCGCAAGGTTCGTTCTCGCTTCCCTTGCGGGGGTCGCCCCATACCTGCTACGATGAACCTACCGTCGAACACTTCAACAGAAAGCGAGCAACCATGTCCGACATCGTTGTCCACACCTTCCGCGACCAACAGGTCCGCACCACCATGGGGCCCGACGGCGAGCCCCGCTTCGTCCTCTCCGACCTCTGCAAGGCCCTCAATCTCACCAATGCCGCCGTTGCGGCCCGCCGCCTCTCAGACTCAATGAAGGGTGTAAGTCAGATTTACACCCCCGGAGGCCCCAGGAGATGACCGTGGTTACCGAGGCTGGCATGTACTCAGTGGTACTACGTTCAAACAAGCCTGAGGCGGTGAAGTTCCAGGAGTGGGTCACTGGCGAGGTCCTCCCTAGCATCCGTAAGACCGGCGCCTACAGCCTCCAACCCAAGCTGGAAGGCCCTGAGCTCATGGCCTATGCCCTCATTGAAGCTCAGAAGACCATTGAGGCCGCTACCGCCCGCGCCGAAGCCGCAGAAGCACAGATCGAGGCCGACAAGCCCGCCACCACCCTCGGCAAAGCCATCACCGCAGGCGACGGAGACCTCCTCGTCCGCGACGTCGCCCGCATCCTCGCCTCACACGGCGTTAACATCGATGAGAATCGCCTCTACCAGTGGCTCCGAGACAACCAGTGGGTCACCAAGGTGGCCGGTCGCTGCGGCAACCAGCCCACTCAGCGTCGCATCGAGCAGGGCCTCGTCCGACCCCAGGTGCGCCCAATCAACCTGCCCGGCGGGCGACTCATCGAGTCCGTGACCACGCTCATCACCGGCAAGGGCCAGGAAGACCTCATCAACGGCTTCCTCAACGGCTCCTACACCATCTGACAAACCCAAAGGGGGCCAGCCCCCATCACAAGGCTGACCCCCACACACAAGAAAGGTAGTGAAAGCATATGTCATTCACTGCGATCATGCAAGCCCTCAACCTCCCTGAGAAGATCAAGGGCAACGGACGCCTCACAGCCATCGCCATCGCCAACCGCGTCAACATCCACCCCGAGTACAACGACCAGCTCTGCGCCTGGCCCTCCATCAAGGGGCTCGCTCGGGACATCGGCGCCAGCAAGACCGCCGTAAAGAGCTCCCTCAACATCCTCGAAGAGCTCGGCGTCATCACCCGCGTCCCGCGCTTCAGCAACAATGAGAAGATCGCCACCCTCTACATTTGGCACCCGTGGCGTATCGACGGCTGGGATGACTCAGCTATGCGCCGCCGCGAAGACGCTGAGCGCGGATACGCCCGCGAGGAGACCCCTGAGGTGCCCGCGAGCGCGCCAGCACCCGCGCCGGCCACCCCTACCCCCGAGGCGCCCGCCAAGCCCACAGAGAAGCCCGCAGACGGCTTCGCGGAGTGGTGGCCCCACTACCCCAAGAAGGTCAAGAAGCTCGACGCCGAGAAGGCGTACCGGGCAGCCCTGAAGCGCGGAGTCACCCCCAAGGAACTCCTCGACGGCCTCCAGCGCCAGAAGGCCGCGTGGAAGGCTAAGGGTACCGAGCCGCAGTACATCCCCTACCCTGCCACATGGTTGCGTGCGGGCAGCTGGGAGGATGAGCTTGACACGCCCAACTCCGACCAGGCCGCACCAGCTGTCAACCCTGCCACCGGCAAGGAAGCCACCAAGGAAGACTTCTGGTACGCCTGCATCGACCACGACATCGACCCCAACGGCATCATCAACTTCTGGAAGCCACACATGGGCCTCCCCGGCAACCCGGGATGGCCTGAGGTGCAGGCATACCTGTACCGCCAGGTCGGGCGAGGCTGGATGACGGCCTAAGCACTACTGAGGTCGCCGATGGGGTGCGCCAGAAGCATCCCATCGGCACAGTCGGGCCGACCGCTTCTGCGGAAGGGCTTGACGACCTTGTCCAACCCTGTCTATATTCCAGTCATCAACACAGCCGAAAGGAACCCGCCATGCTAACCCCACGCCAAGCACTCCATGTCGCCGCAGCAGGGCCCGACAGGTGGCTCACCCTCATCGTAGATGACCACACACCAACCGCCCCAGCATCAGCAGCGAAACTCATCGCCAGCGCAACACGATCCGGCATCACCCCAATAACCCTAGAGGGCGCACTCAGCGCCCTCGGCCAACTCACTGCCGCCACCATCATCCTCTCCAACGCAATCGCAAGCGACCTGCCCATCAGTGCCCAGAAGGTGTTCATTGATGCCAGAGCCGTAGCGCGACACCTCGATGAGCAAGCACCCCTATACAGCATCACAGGCGGCAGCACCGCGCGAATCTCGACCGCAGCCTCAACCTTCAACACGCAGGCAGGCACAGAAGCGCTGATCCGCCTCCTCATTGACGTCATCCGTATCGCCAACCACATCACGAAAGGCTAACCAACGCCCCACCCCACTGCACCACTCATCCAAATCCTCAACGGAAAACACAACAATAAAGACATACATGGAGCCATCGCAACCATAGTTGATGTCTACGACCCAGAATTCGGCTACTACATCCTCAATGGCCCCTGCACGGGCTCCACCGTCATACCGGACGGGTCCGGCGACGAAATCGCCGCGTGGCGCGAATGCGCCGCAGTCCCCACTAGTGAGCTCGCAGCTCTGCGGGACGCATTCATGGGTGTAGAGCTCTCCGATTTTCAGCACGCAGTTATGCGGAAGCTCTTCACCCACCTCCCCAAGGGTCATCCAATGAAATCCGAATGACCCACTAGTACCGAAGATCACATTCGGGGAGCCCGGAGACGACAACCGAGTCACAGTAACAATCGACATGGTTCCACTCTCCAGTACCTACGACGTTCCATAACCACCCTGGGGGCCCACAACACCAGTGGGCCCCCACCAACCCCCACCACACATGAACACCGAAACCACCATCATCGACCTCGCCCTCAGCGGCGACCCCACAGTCCTCCTCGACCTCGATAACATCCACCCCCACCACTTCGCAGACACCCGAAACGCCGCCATCTGGCGCCTCATCGAAGACCACAAGGCCAAAAACCCTGGCCAAGGCATCACCCGCGAACTCATCTTCGACAAGCTCCCTTCCATCGCCGAGGCCCACGTCACCCCCGACTACCTCCTCGACATCATGGACCTCACCCTCATCTCCCACCGAGGACTCGCAGGCGTCTACGCAAACAAACTCATCGACGACACAGCCCGCCGCCACCTCGCAGACGCCTGCACCAGGGGCCTCCAAATCATCGAAGCCGGCGGAGATCCCAGCGACGCAGAAGCCAGCATCCGCGAACTCCTCAACCAAGTCAGCACCGGCTCCACAACCCTCGTCAACAACGACACCTGCCTCACCCAAATCACCGACTTCACCACCAAGGCAACACCCTTCACCCCCACCCCCTGGCCCGACCTCAACCAAATCATCGGAGGCTGGAAACCAGGCGGACTCTACGTCATCGCCGCCAGACCGGGCGTTGGAAAATCGCTCCTGGCCCTCCAAGCCGCCGCAGAGCTCGCCGACACCGGCCACGTCTACTTCGCCAGCCTCGAAATGGCAGGCCGCGAACTCTGGTCACGCATCATGGCCAACATCGCCAACGTCCCCGGCGACGCAGTAACCCGCCGCCGCCACCCCACCCCCGACGAACAAGCCCGCATGACCGCAGCCGCCCCCCACCTCCGGCAGCTCCCCATCCACTTCGACGACCGAGCCAACCTCACCATCGGAGACTTCGTAGCCACCACACGCCTCCTCCACCGCCAACACGGCCTCACCGCAGCCTTCATCGACTACATCGGCCTCATCAACGCCGCCCCCGGCGACCGCCGCGCCCGCTGGGAACTCATCGGCGAATACACCAGGAGCCTCAAGAACCTCGCCAAGGACCTGCAGATCCCCGTCTTCGCCATCGCCCAGCTCGGACGGCAGGCAGAACAGTCCCCAGGTGGTGAACTCCAGCTCTCCCACCTCCGCGAATCCGGCAACATCGAGCAGGACGCAAACGTCGTCCTCCTCCTCTCCTGCCCCCACGAGAACGGAGTCACCGACTGGACCCGCGCCGACATCCACGTCGCCAAAAACAGGGAAGGCCGCACCGGCCACGTCCTCCTCGAACGCGAAGGCGACTACTCCAGGCTCAACCACCTCGGCTGGACACCTGCAGGTCACTGAGGAAACCAACAAGGGGGCCCATCACCATTGGTGGGCCCCCACTGCTTGACAAGCATGTCCCACCCTGTCTACAGTAAGTGCATCAGCAAACGAGAAGCCCCCAGGATTCCACCCCAGGGGCCACTCACAGAAGAAACAAGAACAGGAACGAAGCTAATTTGTTCTTGCACAGAAAGGACACCACATGGCCAGCGAACCCGTCTACACCCTCCACCCCGACATGATCACCCTCCGCCAAGCCGAAGCACTGTCGGGCATCGACTACAAGACCATCCACAACGCCGCCCGCAAAGGCCACATCTACTGGAACCGCTACGACGTACCACCCACCTTCCGCGTCAGCCGACGCGACACCATCAAATGGGCAAGCAAGCAGGAGGCAGCACGATGACACACAACCGCGAACCCAAGCCATGCAAACACTGCGGCAAAGACTTCCTCGCCACCAACCCAAACCAAAAGTACTGCACCCCACAATGATCCAAAGACGGCCGCCGCGCCTGCAAACGCGCATACCGCCGCGAGTACACCCAGAAAAACAAGGAGCACATCCGCGAAAGCAGCCACAAATACTATCTCAAAAACAAGGAACACATCAAACAGCGCAGCCGCGAATACTACCACAAAAACCGGAAGCGACTCAACCAGCAGGCAACCGAACGGCGCAGAAACAACCCCGAAGCTCAGCGCGAGGCAGACAGAATAAGATACGCCGCCAACCTAGACAAAGAGAGAAAATCGCGCGCCCAAAAAGCAGCAGCACGCGCAGAAGGCAACGCAACACCACAACTCATCGAAACCAAGTGGGAAGCCAGCAACAAGACCTGCATCCTCTGCGGAGAACCCATCGACCCCACACTCAAAGCACCGCACAACATGAGTCGCACCATCGAACACCTCACCCCTATAACCCGCGGCGGCCGCCACGACCTCGACAACATCGACTTCGCCCACTACGGCTGCAACAGCAGCAAAGGCGCTCGAACCACAGAGGAGCACATGGAGCGACGGAAGCTCGCCAGCTAGGCCACCTCAACCCCCTCGCAGCCACACGACAAGGTTACGAGGGGGTAACTTCGCTTCTCAAACCCGCTCAGGATCCGAGCGCCATTGACGCGTAGCGGTCGGCTCGGACCCCACCCCGGGGTATCCCCTGGGCCGACTGGTGTTTGTTTTTCTGTGTGTGGTTATTTCGGTGTTGTGATGTTTGGTGTTT
>ERZ773083.484-NODE-484-length-32571-cov-82.970292_pt1 | contig 32571 bp, 23 predicted proteins | sample MGYA00511465_ERZ773083 | MGnify/ENA primary metagenome ERZ773083 (study PRJEB29015, sample SAMEA2738001) | human oral metagenome | biome: human oral; feature: human-associated habitat; material: dental | place: China | collected 2060 ... | reverse complement strand
CGCCCGCCGGCGGCTGTTGGGGCCTCGGCAGGGCCCGCCCGCACGAGCGTGCCGTGCGGCCCCGCCCTCATGAGGGTGTTCGTCGAGGCCAAGGCGTACGACGAGGCGCGCTTCCCGGAGACGTCCAAGGTGAGGCGGTGACTTGGGATTTTACCGAGCGCAGCTACCACAGGGGCGTTACTGCATATCACCCCTCCTCGTCGTGCGTCTGCGGCTCGCGTTCCTTAGTCGAGGAAGGTCGTCTGCCTCGTCATACGAACCCCCTCGAAATAGGCAGTATGCTCCGGATTTGAGAAAGAGCTTAGGTTTTCTTATGACTCGGTACATCCGACGCTCGCTTGAGCCTCTCGTGCGTCGCTACGCTGACAATTTTAAGGTCGTCGTGGTGGCTGGTCCTCGTCAGGTAGGTAAGACCACCATGCTCAGGCATCTCATGGAAGAGGATGCGTCTCGTGGTGTCCCCCGTTCCTACGTGACGCTCGATAACACGGCCATCCTCCAGACAGCTAGACAGGACCCCGCGCTCTTTCTGCAGCGCTGGCACCCACCCGTGCTCATCGACGAGATACAGAAGGCACCAGAGCTTCTCCCTTATATCAAGGAGGTTGTCGATACCTCCTCCCAGCTTGGCAGCGTGTGGCTCACTGGGTCCCAGCCGCTCCATTTGATGAGGGAGGTCTCGGAGTCACTTGCGGGACGTGTGGGCATCATCGAGATGCTGGGCTTATCCAATGCAGAGATGGAGGGGCTTCCCTCTGAGCCGTATGATCCCAGCCCAGACTACTTCACTCGTCGGGCGGCTCTGTGCACGCCGCTGGACGTCACCGAGGTTTACGGGCGGATCTGTGCGGGATCACTGCCGGCCATACGCGCGTTGCCCGAGGACCTGAGGTCAGCTGGATACGAATCATACCTCGACACGTATGTCATGCGGGATATACGAGACCTCGCTCAAGTGGGAGACGCGCTTAGGTTCCGTCACTTCATGGCGGCGTGTGCGGCGCTCACCTCGAGGCCCGTTGTCTACGCAGAGCTTGCTCGCATCGCCGACGTCAGCGAGAAGACTGCCAAGACCTGGCTCTCACTTCTTGTAAGTACGTATCTCATTAAGCTGGTCGAGCCCTACTCGAACAACTTGCTCAAGCGCTTGAGTAAGCGGCCAATCATGCACTTTCTGGATACCGGCCTTGCTGCATACCTTACTGGCTGGAGCAACCCGCAGGCGCTTGAGGTGGGCGCGATGAGTGGACAGATCTTTGAGACCTACGCCTTTGGAGAGGTGTACAAGGGCTTTGCGAACGCGGGGCGGCGTGTCCCTCTCTTCTTCTTTCGGAGCAGCGACGGGAAGGAGATCGACCTGCTCATGGAAAGAGATGGTACGCTCTATCCGATTGAGATCAAGAAGACGGCCTCTCCTAGCAGGGGTGATGCGCGAAACCTTGGGGTGCTTGATCCCGTTGCCGCTGATGATGTACCCGAGGGTCTTTCCGTCTTTAGGCGTAAGATTGGGACGGGCTGCATACTCTGCATGACGGGAGACACGTTTCCCGTGAGTGATCGTGCCTGGGCGTTTCCCGTCTGGGCGCTGTAAGCGGTGGCGATTGGTGCCTGCGTCGCGCCGTCTCGTCTGCCGAGGTTTGTCATCGGGGGAAGTTGATGTGGAGGATGATCCTGCTGGATGAGGGTCATCAGCGCGCGGCGGTTGCGCGGAGTGCGCCTCACGCAAAGGCACGTTCTACGTGATCGATACGATACGGAATGCGCCTTTTGGTAACGTCGCGACCACAGAATGCGCTTTTCCGTAGAGTGCGCTTTTCCTCACCTGCGCAGACGTAGACCCGCCTCACGCAAAAGCGCATTCTGGCTATGGGCCCTCACGTAAAAGCGCACTCTGACCCCGAAATCTCACGCAAAGGCGCACTCTGTCCCCGGCGGCTCACGGAAAACCGCATTCTGCGTGCGTGCCGTCACCAAAGGACGCGCTCTGTATCCCCGCGACGGCTACCAAAAACCGATGCAATCCTGGCTCGCCGCAGCGTGAGCTAGCGCGGCGAGGCCCGGCGAGACGTGGCGTGGCGAGCGACCATCCTCTTGCGGTGGGGCGACGGACCCCCATCTCCACCCCCTACCTCAACTCCCAGCGTCCCGTTCCCTGTGCCTCGAAAGTACCAGGTCCTGCGCTTGGGATTGGGTTGCATTAAGCGGACGTTTCGGTTTGGTAAGTGGCGAGTGGCCTTCACTCCAATAAGCCTACCATGTCCAACGCAACAACGTGGCAAGACGGGAAACGGCTCTGTTGAGCTACGACGTAAGGTCAAAGAGAGGTGCTCGTGACGGGTCGGCGTTTGTGCCATGGCCCGTGTACCTGCGCCGTGATCCTGTGAGGGAGGCAAGCGTATGAATGTGAATGGTCTGGTAGTCATCATCGTTGCGGCGGTGGCTCTCATCATCGGTTACATCGCATACGGGCGCTGGATGGCACGAACCTGGGGCATCGACCGGAATGCGCTGACGCCGGCTGTGCGCATGGAGGACGGAAAGGACTTCACCCCCTCCTCGCGCTTCTCGGTCTTTGCACACCAGTTCTCGTCCATCTGTGGGGCAGGTCCTGTGACGGGGACTATCGTGGCCATGATGTTCGGCTTGCTACCGGTGCTTCTGTGGGTGATCGTCGGAGGCGTATTCTTTGGTGCCGTACATGACTTTGGCGCCCTGTACGCCTCGGTCAAGAACAACGGCAAGTCCTTGGGGCTGCTCATCGAGAAGTATATAGGCAGAACGGGGCGCCGCCTGTTTCTGCTCTTCATCTGGCTCTTTTGTTGCATCGTTATCGCTGCCTTCACCTCTATGGTTGCGGGCACCTTCAAGATGACCATTGGTGAGGCGGGTACCATCGACGTCGCCAAGTCCTATGCGGCCGGTGCCGCGGGTACGATCTCGATTCTCTTTACCTTTGTCGCCGTCGCGTTTGGCTGGGCGAGCCGCAGGTTCAAGCTCACCGGAGCAAGGCAGCTTGCCCTTGCGATCGTGCTTATTGCCCTCATGTTTGCGCTCGGCATGGCGTTTCCGCTGTACCTGAGCCTTAACGGCTGGATTGCCGTCGTAATGGTCTATCTCGTGTTTGCCAGTGCCGTACCCATCCAGGTGCTCAAGCAGCCAAGAGACTATCTCACGACCATCATGATGGTCGCGATGATCGCCTGTGCTGTCGTAGGCATCTTCGTTATGGGTGTGAACGGCAGGGCCACCATGACCGCACCGATGGTCGTCTCGTCCCAGACGCTCTCTGCGCTCGCTGCAAAGGGTAACTATCTCTTTCCGCTGCTATTTGTCTCCGTGGCCTGTGGCGCTCTCTCGGGATTTCACAGTCTCGTGAGCTCCGGGACCTCTTCCAAGCAGATAGCCCGGGAGCCAGACATGCTGTCCGTAGGCTTTGGCGCCATGGTGCTCGAGAGCTTTGTGGGCGTGCTCGCCGTCGTCGTTGCGGGCATCATGTTCGGTGACATGAACACCTCTGGTACTGGCGCCCTCAACGTTGGTGGTGCTGCGAGTACGCCGTTTCAGATATTCGCCGCTGGCGTCGCGCGGGGCATGGGGACCGTCGGCATCGACGCGACCTTCTCGACCGTGTTTATGACCATGAACGTCTCAGCGCTGGCGCTCACCTCGCTCGATGCCGTCGCGCGCGTTGCCCGCACCTCATTTCAGGAGTTCTTTCTCAAGACCGGTGACGCCGCCTCACCGGAGACCGGGCGTGCGGGCGCAATGGGGGTTGTCACCAACACCTGGTTCGCGACCATTCTCACTTTGATCGTAGGCTGCGCGCTTACCTTTGGCGGGTACCTCAATATCTGGCCACTCTTTGGCGCGTCCAACCAACTTTTGGGTGGCATGACCATGATCACGCTCGCCGTCTTCTGCAAGGCGACCGGTCGTAAGGGCTTCATGCTCTATGTGCCAGTGGCGTTTCTGCTTGCCTGCACCTTTACGTCGCTCGCAATGAGCGCATGGGGCTGTGTGGTTGCGCTCGCCGCTGGCCCCACTCTTGAGGTGCTGTCTACCAAGGGGCTGCAGCTCGTCTTTGCGGTACTCCTCATGGTCCTGGGCATCATTGTGACATACAATTGCCTGAAGGAGTTTTTCACCACCAAGGCGGGCTCTCTGCCTGATGAGGACCCCGAGTGGTCCGAGTTGGGCCACAGGCACGTTGCCGAGGCCGAGGCTCCAGCCGAAGGCGGTCAAGAGACTCTCGCGAGCGCCGAGGCCGCTCGTACGGGAGCGTAGCGCAAGAGACGCGTGGTACGTGTCATATGCCGCGTACGCGGGGCGATTGCGGCGCCCGTCTATCGTAGGCGGGCGCCGAGCCTTCTTTATACGAACGTCTTGAGCAAAGAGGCGGGCTCCTCTTGGGATGGACTCCTCTTCAGGTACGCGCGCAGGTAAGGCAGCTCCCACCAGGGATGGGAGCCGGTATGGGTAGGCACTCCTCTTCGGGCGCATGCGCGAGTAAGGAAGCCTATCGGCGGCGTGCCCAAGACGCCTCCCGCAGTTCTCTTAGTAGTGCCTGCCGTAGCGACCGCCGCCAAAGCCACGACCACGACCGCGCGAGCCGCTAAAGAGGTTGCGCGTGGGCTTCGTGGTGGATCGGTGATCGTTAGGGACGATGCGCGTCTCATCGTAGTCAAAGCCCGCCAGCTCCCAGAGTGGCACGAGCTTTCTGGTAAAGTACTCGATCTCACGCAGGGGGGTTATCTCGTCGGGCGCGACGAAGGTGTAGGCATGACCGGTGGCTCCGGCTCGTCCCGTGCGGCCGATGCGATGTACGTAATCCTCGGGGTCCATGGGTACGTCAAAGTTCACGACAGCGTCAATGCCGCTCACGTCGATGCCGCGGCTCATCACGTCGGTTGCCACGAGGACCTGCACCTTGCCCCCACGAAAGCTCTCGAGCGCTCGCTCGCGCGCCTTTTGGGGACGATCCGCATGCATGACATCAACCTTGATGCCTGTCTTCTTGAGGTGCTTCTCCAGGTCATCGGCGCGACGCTTGGTGCGGCAGAACACGAGCACGCGGTCGGGCCTCTCTCCCGAGGCGCCACCCGTGTTGAGGAGGGCCTCAAGGAGCTGGATCTTCTGGCTCTGGACCACGGGACAAAGATGCTCCTCTACAGTCTCTGCGGTTTGTCCCACGCGGGCGATCTCGATGGTGACGGGATCGGTGAGCATCGCGTCGACCGTGCCCTTGATGGAAGGGGGAATGGTGGCCGAGAAGAGCAGCGTCTGGCGCTTCTTTGGACAGGCCGCGACAATGCGGCGGACGCTGGGCCAGAAGCCCATGTCAAGCATGCGGTCGGCCTCATCGAGCACGAGGCACTGCACGCAGTCGAGGTTCACGTGGTCGTGATCCATGAGGTCGATGAGACGTCCCGGCGTGGCGACGAGCAGGTCGCAGCCTGCCTCGAGTCCCTTGATCTGGCGCTTGAACTTTGCGCCTCCCATGACGACGACGGCCCTCTGTCCGGTCTTCTCGCAGACGACAGAGACGACCTCCTCGATCTGCGCTGCGAGCTCGCGCGTGGGGGTCACCACCAGAGCGAATGGCCCAAAGGGATGGGCGTTGGGGTCCGCCTGCCTTGCGAGGGCATTGTCTCCCTGTTTGCGCGTGCCCTTGCGGCGGCGAGACGTGCGTCTGGGTTTTGGCTTGGGCGCACCACTGCTGGCAGCCGTAGCCGAGCTACCGCCTGCCCCCGGCCGCTTCGTCTTAGCCTTCTCGGCCCTTGAGCTCGATGTTCCCAGCTTTTTCTTGATATGGTGACGCCTTCGTGGCTTGGCGATACTCCCGTCGGGATTCACCTTCGCGGAGGTTGACGCACCCTTCTCGATCGCGTCGGCAAGGACAGGTGGCGAGTCATTTCCACTGGCCGCACCCTCGTTGCTAGAGACGGCCTTTTCTGCGACGGCGAGGACGTCGCACGAGGCGCCCTCACCCGCTTTCCTCCTACGGTCGGCGGCGATTTCTGCTGCCTGCTGTTCGCGGGCCGTGCGAGAGGCCTCGGCTATAACCTGCAAGATGGGTAGCGCGAAGGCTGCCGTCTTTCCCGTGCCCGTCTGTGCGGAGGCTATGATGTCTCGTCCGGCAAGCACCTCTGGAATGGCCTTGCTTTGGACGGGGGTGGGGACCGTAAAGCCGAGGGCCTCGACGCCCTCAAGTATCTGCTCGTTGAGCCCGAGCTCGGCGAATAAGTTAGTCATAAACATAAGTATCGCTCAACAACAACTCGTTTGCAGGGGGCGTCTATGCTTGTGTTCAACTCTCCATATATAACCCTCCGAATCATGCATAATTCTCGGAATCGTCTCTTACCTCTACCGGTGGCCCGTGCTCCGGTGCCGGTAAGCGAATTGCCCGATGAGGGAAAGCCTGTTGTGGGATCGCCGATGATAGAGTGAGAAGGTGACGTTTTTGACGGGAGGTTCTCATGCCAATGAAGCTGCAGTTGACCCTTGACTCTCCAAGTGTGGAGGATTGTCTTGACCTGGTGCTCGCCACGCGAGACTCCGTGGACATTGTCGAGGTCGGCTATCCGCTGCTGGTCGAAGAGGGCCTCTCGCTCGTGCGCCACGTGAAACACGCTTTTCCGGACAAGACGGTGCTCGCCGATGCGAAGATCTTTCACAGCGGCGGTTATGTATCCGAGAAGTGCTTTGAGTATGGTGCGGACGTCGTGAGTGTGATGGGTCTTGCCTCCGACGAGACCTTTCGCGCGGTGCTCGGCGTGGCGCAACAGCACGCTGGCCATGTCGTGGGTGACCTTGCCGGCATCGAGGGCTACGTGGCGCGTGCGCTCGAGCTCGAGACACTGGGCGTCAGGTCCGTCGTTGTGCCATCTGGCCTCGGTGCCGACGGTGCGGAGCTTAGCGAGGTCTCTGACCTGGGAGAGGCTGGGAACGCCGCACCACTCGAGGCGCTGCGTGAGCTCAACGAGCAGCTGAGCCATGTGATGGTGGCGGTTGTCGGTCACATCGGAATGGATACCATTGACCGCGTGGTCGAGGCGGAGCCAGACATCGTCCTTGTCGGTCGTGCCATCGTCTCTGCAAGCGATCCGCGCGGGGCCGCCGCAGCTCTCAAGGCCAAAATGTGCTAGATCCTGCGGCGCGTGCGGCCATGGCATGTCTGCGCCGCGTGCAAATGCCTGCGCCACGCGCCTGTCCGAACATCGTGCCCGCTTACGCCTATGCCCGAGTTCGCCCTCCCTACGCCCCGAACTTGTCGATCGTGCCGTTTGAGCCGTTACGCAGCCTGGCGATCTCTGCCGGTATCCGCGAGAGGTCATACGGCGTCATCTGGTACACCCAGTTGAGCCAGTTACGATAGAGCAGGTTGGCATGTGCCCGCCACGTGAAGATGGGCTGTCTCTCGGGGTTGTCATCGGGAAAGTAGCGCTCGGGCACACGGATGGGCAGGCCACTCTTGAAGTCGCGCCAGTACTCGTCCGAAAGCGTGTCACGCCCATACTCAAAGTGTCCGGTCACGTACACCTCGTGAAAGTCGCGCGTGGCGATGAGCGCAGGTCCGCTCGAGAAACCCTCGGAGAGTACGTGCAGTTCCGGGTGCTTGGCAAGCTCCGTCGTCTCAATTGCGGCGTGGCGAGAGTGCGGCATACCGTGCACCTCATCAAAGCCGTTCGTGAGAAAGTTATACTCGTCGCACAGGCGCTGCATGAACACGCCAAAGAGCTTGGCGGGCAGCTGTCTCTTGGGAATGTCGTACAGGTGATAGAGGCCCGCGAGGGCTCCCCAGCACAGATACATGGTGGAGAAAACGTGCTCCTGCGACCAGTCGATGATTTGGCAGAGCTCATCCCAGTAGTCTACCTCCTCGAAGGCCAGCTGTTCTACGGGCGCACCCGTGATGATCATGCCGTCGTAGTTTTTGCTCTCGAAGCTGTCGAAGGTGTCGTAGAACTTAACTAGGTGGTCTTGGGACACGTGGGTGGCCTCATGGGACGAGACGCGCATGAAGTCGCAATTTACCTGCAGGGGCGACTTTGAGATGAGGCGCAGGATCTGTGTCTCGGTCTCGATCTTGGTGGGCATGAGGTTGAGGATGACAACGTCGAGGGGACGTATCTCCTGGCGATCGGCAGCCTCCTCCTCCAGTGCAAAGATGCGCTCTTGTCGAAGGGTCTTCTTGGCGGGCAGACCGTCTGGGATGTTGATGGGCATGGTGACTCCGATTTCCTGTCGCGAGGCCGCATCGCATGACGCCCAGTGTTGCCTCTGTACAGCGCCTCGCCTTTTTCTCCCTAAGGATACCCGACTCGGAGCTCGGATGTGACGTGGGTAGTGCGCGCGATCCGATCAAGCGGGGGAGTTGCCCGTCCACGATCTGTCGCCTTCTCCTCGAGCACAATGCACGATCGAGATGAAATTTGGGTCGCGAAAGGCAGGCGACGGGTAGGCGACGGCGACGGCCCAGACAGCCCAGGGCGCCTCACCAAAAACCGCACTCTGGTCCAGCCACCTCACGGAAAACCGCAGTTTGGTCGGTCCGAGGCTCGCAGAATGCGCTTTTCCGTGAGGACCCGTGCCCAGAATGCGCTTTTCCGTCACGTCGCGGCGCCCGGGAGGTGTGGGGCAACCCCCCCGCCAGGCTGCGGGGCACTATGGAGAATGTCTCAACTGGGCAAATGCGCTCGAGCAACCCCCCGCCAGGCTGTGGGGTGGGTTGCGCGGGGGTTCGCAAATCTCGGCTTGGAGTTTGGTCTCACGGAAAAGCGCATTCTGAAGCCCTCTGGCCCAGCCACCTCACCAAAAACCGCACTCTGCAGCCAGTGCCCCACCAAAAACCGCACTCTGCAGCCAGTGCCCCACCAAAAACCGCAGTTTGGTTGGTCCGAGGCTCGCAGAACGCGCCTTTCCGTGAGGACCCGTGCCCAGAGTGCGCTTTTCCGTGACGTCCCGAGGTCAGAGTGCGCTTTTCCGTGACGTCCCGAGGCCAGAGTGCGCTTTTCCGTAGAATGCGCTTTTCCTCACCTGCGCAAACGCGGCGCCGGCTCACGGAAAACCGCACTCTGGCCCAGCCGGCTCACGGAAAACCGCACTCTGCAGCCGTTCCTCGATCGCGGCGGGACCAAAAAGTGCATTCTGCCCAGTCACCTCACGGAAAAGCGCACTCTGGCCCAGACAGCCCAGGGCGCCTCACGGAAAAGCGCAGTTTGGTCGGTCCGAGGCTCGCAGAATGCGCCTTTCCGTGAGGACCCGTGCCCAGAATGCGCTTTCCCGTGACGTCCCGAGGCCAGAATGCGCTTTTCCGTAGAATGCGCTTTTCCTCACCTGCGCAAACGCGGCGCCGCCTCACGGAAAACCGCATTCTGCAACCAGAGCCTCACGGAAAACCGCACTCTGCAGCTGGCGCCTCACGGAAAACCGCACTCTGCCCAGGGCACCTCACCAAAACTCGCACTCTGCGCTCGCCGTGCCCTCCTCAACATGGTACCGCGCCGCTCTCGCCTCACTCATCACCAAGGGAGTGGTGCTCAAAGCGCCCGTTCTCGTAGATGCCATAGCCGTGGATCTCGTCCTTGGGTATGCCTACGCTGCCCGGGTTGAAGACCGTGACGCCCGCGTGCGGATGCCCATCGGCGTGCGTCTCGAGCACCCACTTGTGCGTGTGTCCGTACACAAGGGCTGCCCCCGCCGGTAGCGTAGGCCACGCATCAACGCTGTTGTGGATGCCAGGCCCCCACACGTGGCCGTGGGTGAGAAAGAGCTCGCGCCCCCGCCCTCCCGTGACGGGGTTCGTGGCGTCGGGGTCCCAGAGCACGTTGTAGTCGGCCATGCAGGGAAAGTCCAGCACCATCTGGTCGACCTCGGCATCGCAGTTGCCCCTGACTGCGATCACCTGCCTGGCAATAGAGTTGAGCATCTCTATCACACGCTTGGGCGCGTAGTCGCGGGGCAGGTCATTGCGTGGCCCATGATAGAGCAAATCACCAAGAAGAACGACGCGATCGGGGTTCTCGGCCTCGATGATCTTCATCAGGCGGGCGCACCAGTCGGCCGCCCCGTGGATATCGGATGCGATAAGTAGCCTCATCTGTAGGCCTCCGATCTTAAGTTTGCGCCCTTCACTACCGTGCCTGTACCTTGGAGATGGATGTGCTGTCAGGACTGAGCATAATCTCGTAGTGCGTTGAGTCGGCCGGGCAGACCGACACGCAGTACTCGAACTTCTCGCCGCGTGTGTTTTGGGTGGTGCGAAAGATCAGGAAGGCAGGCGCGCCCGCTTCTCTGCCAAGGACCCGTGCCTGCTCCGCATCGAGAACCACCGCCTTGTGTACCTCGTGGGCCTCGGCTGGTGCCGAACCAGAAGCCTGGGTTATCGTCTCATACAGGGATCCCTCGACATCTTGCTTGGTGAGCTTGGGACAGATCCGGACAGGCACATGAGAACCTTCGAGCATAATGGGGATATCGTCAGCAAACCTGACACGTATGATCTCAAAGATCCTCTCTCTTGAGGTGAGTCCAAGTTGTAGCTTGACTTCAGGAGAAGGGGTGGTCTCCGTAAACGAGATCACCTTGGTGCTCGGCACCCTGCCCAGGCGTCGTGTCTCCGACGAGAAGCTATAGAGCCCATCAAGCTGCCGGGCGAGCTCGGGGCTAGAGACAAAGGACCCACGTCGTGGCCTGCGCGTCACAAGACCCTCCTTCACGAGAGTCGCATAGGCGCAACGCACGGTTGAGATCCCGATACCGAGGGCATCGCTGATCGTATTCTCTGTGGGCAAGGCCGTTCCTACGGCGAGCTCCCCTGACACAATTCTATCGCGCAAGCCTTCTGCCACTTGCCTATAGAGAGGCGTGGGCGAGAACTGGTCAAGCTTGATCTCTGCAAGCAGCTGGTCGTTCTCTGACACGGTGAAGTCCTTTCCAGAGCGCTCTGCATAACAAGGGTAGGTAAGGGTCCCAGCTGCGGGCTATGCCGCACGGACCTTCATCTTTCTACCATTTCTATTATATCATCCATAGATATCAAATAAGTGTGCGCATATGAAGTAAGCGCAGCTACAAGATGTGGCTAAGACGCAGCCCTTTGATAAGGAGAGGTACAACAGATAAGGATAGGGACATCACCCGAGGATGGCCGACGCTGCCCTCGCGAGCCTCAAGGGGATCGAATAAAAAAATCTAGCATGAAGAGACTTAGATAATGTATAGAATCAAAATGCAGGGGAACAAGAGAAGCGTAAAGAAATGCAGACAATGTCTGCCGGGCACGTGAAGTATCGGGCGGACAAGGGAAAGGATAGCGTATGAGCAAGATTTTGGGCATCGATCTGGGCACCACCAACTCCGCGATGGCGGTTCTCGAGGGTGGCGAGCCCACCATCATAGTAAACGCCGAGGGCGACCGTACCACACCCTCCGTCGTCGGTTTCCGCCAAGACGGTGATCGCATCGTCGGTAAGGCCGCAAAGAACCAGGCGGTCACCAACCCCAAGAACACGGTCTTCTCGATCAAGCGCTTCATGGGCCGTCGCTACGACGAGGTTGGCTCCGAGCTCAAGACCATCCCCTATACCGTCAAGCCCGGTACCGGCGGGCGCGCGGTGGTCGAGATCGAGGGCGAGGACTTCACACCCGAGCAGGTTAGCGCCATGATCCTCTCGAAGATGAAGGCGGACGCCGAGAAGTACCTGGGCGAGACGGTCACCGACGCGGTCATCACCGTTCCTGCCTACTTCAACGACGCCCAGCGCCAGGCCACCAAGGACGCCGGCAAGATCGCTGGCCTCAACGTGCAGCGCATCGTCAACGAGCCCACGGCGGCGGCGCTTGCCTACGGTCTTGACAAGCAGCACAGCGAGCAGAAGGTCCTGGTCTTCGACCTGGGCGGCGGTACGTTTGACGTCTCGATACTGGACCTTGCGGACGGCGTGGTGGAGGTGCTCGCCACCAACGGCGACAACCACCTGGGCGGCGACGACTGGGACCAGAAGATCATCGACTGGATGAGCGAGAAGTTCCAGAAGGAGAACGGCATTGACCTGCGAGGCGACCCCATGGCCCTGCAGCGCCTGAAGGAGGCCGCAGAGAACGCCAAGAAGGAGCTCTCTAGCGCCCAGCAGGCGGACATCAACCTGCCCTTTATTGCCATGGACGCCAGCGGCCCCAAGAACCTCATGTATACGCTGACGCGTGCCGAGTTCGAGCGCATCACTCGTGACCTGCTCGAGCGCTGCAAGACGCCCGTCACGAGCGCCCTTCATGACGCGAACTTGAAGCTCTCTGACATCAACGAGGTCATCCTTGTCGGTGGCTCGAGCCGCATGCCCGCCGTGCAGGAGCTTGTCAAGCAGATGACCGGCAAGCAGCCCAACATGTCAGTGAACCCCGACGAGGTCGTGGCGGACGGCGCCGCTGTCCAGGGTGGCGTCCTGACCGGTGACGTCTCGGGCATCCTCCTGCTCGACGTGACCCCACTATCGCTTGGTGTCGAGACTATGGGCGGCATCATGACAAAGATGATAGACCGCAACACCACGATCCCGACGAGCAAGTCCGAGATCTATTCCACGGCCGCCGACAACCAGACGTCCGTCGAGATCAACGTCTTGCAGGGTGAGCGCGAGATGGCTCGTGACAACAAGAGCCTGGGCAAGTTCAACCTGACTGGTATTCCCTCGGCGCGTCGCGGTGTGCCTCAGATAGAGGTCACCTTTGACATTGACGCCAACGGCATCGTGAAGGTCACCGCCAAGGACAAGGGCACCGGCAAGCAACAGCAGATCACGATCTCTGGCTCCACCGCGCTCTCGGACGAAGAGGTCGACCGCATGGTCAAGGACGCGGAGTCCCATGCCGAGGAGGACAAGAAGCACAAGGACGAGATCGAGGTCCGCAACCAGACCGACTCGCTGTGCTACTCGACCGAGCAGACGCTCAAGGACCTGGGCGATAAGGCTCCTGCCGGCGTCAGGTCCGAGGTCGAGGCCGCCGTGGCCGAGGCGAAGAAGGCCCTTGACGGCACCGATACCGAGGCCATCAAGGCTGCAGGCCAGAAGCTCCAGGACGCTGGTCACAAGCTGGCCGAGATCGTCTACTCCGACACGAACGAGCAGGCCTCCGGCACCAGCGGTACCTCGGGCGCACAGGCCACTGGCAATACCGACGATGTGGTGGACGCTGACTACGAGGTTGTGGATGACGACAAGGGCAGCAAGTAGGGGTGACGGACGATGTGGTTCGCCAAAGATACGCGCAGGGCGGCCCATGCGGCCGCCCACCAGGAGGATCCAAAGGAGGGTGACGTGAAAGTGCCTATCGAGGTCGAGGACGAGCAGAACGAGGCGACTGCCGATGCGACCGTGTCCCAGGCCGACGAGGGTGCGACCGATGGGTCCAAGGCTGGGTCGGGAGATGCTGCCGAGAATGGTGATCAGGACGCCGCTAGTGCCGAAAAGGTCGGCACCAAGGATGCCCAGGACACCCAGGATCCCTCCGGTTCCGACGAGGACGAGCGGGCGAAGGTCGAGGCTGCTATCCGTGCAGGTGAGCAGGCGGCGGAGCGCGACCTCAAGCTCGTTGCCGAGCGGCTCTGCCGGGAACGCGACGAGCTGAGGGGCAAGCTTGATGAAGCGGCGTGGGAGATCGAGTCCGCCAAGCAGAAGGCAGCCGATTCCCTGACTCGCCTCACGCGCCTGCAGGCCGACTGGGAGAACTTCCGCCGCCGCACAGCCCAAGAGCGTCTTGCCGAGAAGGATCGTGCCGCCGAGAAGCTGGTGCTCAGCCTCCTGCCCGTGCTCGATGACATGGAGCGTGCCTGCAAGCACGCTGCCGAGAGCAACTCAGACGACGTAGCCGTCATGCAGTTTGTCGAGGGGGTCGAGGCCATTCACGATAAGATGTACGCGGCTCTCAACAGAGAGGGCGTCGAGGTCATCGACCCTGTGGACGAGGCGTTCGATCCCATGGTCCATCAGGCTGTTGGCCGGGAGGAGAATCACGACGTCTTCGACGAGACGGTTGCCCAAGTGTATCAGAAGGGCTATCGGATGGGCGACAAGATCATCCGCAGCGCGATGGTGACCGTCTCGTTTGGTGGACCCAAGCGTCCTGCGCCAGAGCCTAGCTCCGACTCCCCAGAGGATGTCGAGGGCAAGGCTGCTTCCTCCGATGACGCCGCAGGTGAAGAGGTAGGGTAGTCTCGAACCAACGCCGCGCCCGAGCCCGATGGTTCGGGCGCGGATATGTACGCACGACTGGTGGGCGAGGGGTGCAACCGTGGTCGGGAGGGCCCTTCGCCCATCGACACAACGAAAGGAGGCGTCTGCCTCATGGCAGGAAAGAGAAGCTACTATGACATCCTTGGCGTGAAGCGTGACGCCACGGATGATCAGATAAAAAAGGCGTTCCGCAAGCTCGCGGCCAAGTACCACCCGGACGCCGGCGGGGATGAGCAGAAGTTCAAGGAGGTCAGCGAGGCCTACACCACCCTGTCCGATCCCGAGAAGCGTAAGGAGTACGACCAGCTTCTGATGTTTGGCGGCATCCCTGGCTCGGACTTTGGGGGGTCAGGTGGCCGCAACCGGGGGGGCTACACCTACACCACCAACGTGAACGGCGCGGACTGGGCGGATATCTTCGAGAACATTCGCAGTGGCGACGGTGCGTTCTCGGGCTTTGACTTCTCGAGCATCTTTGGTGGTCAGGGTGCAGCGGGTGCGCGCGCAAGCCGTCCCGCCAAGGGCTCAGATCTCACGATGACCGTCGAGGTCAGCGCGGACGAGGCCTTTAAGGGTACGCAGCGCAAGGTGAGCTACACGATTCCCTCCACGGGGGAGCGCCAGTCGCTGACCGTCAAGGTACCCGCAGGCGCGGTAGACGGTGGCAAGCTGCGCTACCGTGGGCGCGGGGAGTATGGGGTGAACGGCGGCTCCCGCGGCGATCTTGTTGTGACCACCAAGGTCGCCGAGCACCCCCTCTTCAAGCGTGACGGCGCGGACGTCAAGATGAACCTTCCCATCAGCATGTGGGAGGCCGCCTTGGGCGCGAGCGTCAAGGTGCCCACGCCCGACGGCACGGAGGTCATGCTCAAGGTCCCTGCCGGTACACAGGACGGCAAGACCTTCCGCTTCCGCAACATGGGAGCCGAGGACGTGAGGCACAAGGGCGGAAAGGGCGCCCTGTACGTGACGGTCAAGGTCCAGGTGCCTGCGCACCTCTCCGCAAAGGAGCGTGATGCGCTCGAGTCGCTGAGGCAGGGTGACACGCGCGCCTACAGGAAGGACGTTGAGCGCTATGTCGAGTAGCGACGAGGCTTCCGGCAGGGACGCCAGCAGTGACGCTAGCGGGGTCGCCGACGCTGGGAGGGATAAGCCCCTCTACATGATAAGCGTTGCCGCCGAGCTTACGGGCATGCACCCACAGACCCTTCGCGTGTACGAGCAGAAGGGCCTCGTGAACCCCGGGCGCTCGCGCGGCAACACGCGCCTGTACTCCCGCAGCGACATCGAGCGGCTCAACCTCATCAGCAAGCTCACGGACGAGGGCATCAACCTTGCCGGTGTGGTGCGCATCCTAGACATGCAGGAGCGCGCGCAGGAGCGAGAGCGCGAGATCGACGAGCTGAGGTCCCGCCTGCGCGAACTCGAGGACGACCTCCACGAGCTGCGCCTGCGCGAGAAGATCACGGCACTTGCCCGCTACGACGGGGCTAGCCCCGAGCAGGTCATGCGCGGGCTGCTCCGCAGCAGCGGCGACGGATGAGGCAATGGCGCGCGCATGCCCCAAGCGACGGTGCGCGTGCGCGCGAACTGCGTGCGCGAACAACAGTGTACACAAATGGGCCAATTGCGACGATACGCCGGGAATTTTGCCATTTGTGTACACTGTTTATGTTTGGGTGGAGAGACGCCACTCTCATTAGTGTACACAAATCAAGCTTTCGGCTCAATTTGCTTGAAACTCAGCGATTTGTGTACACTGTTCGCGTATCCCCCGCATCCGCCCCGTCTCGCGCCCGCATTCTCGATGGTGCCCTCATGCCATACCATACCTGTACTGCGTACGCCCCCACGAGCGGGCTCCGAGATTTACCAATGTGCCTTTCCGACTGTGAATGAGTCGGCGCAACTTCGATGCGCTTGCCCGCGTGGGCGACTAGGAGTTATACTTTTCAAACTCCAAGTGGTAGCCCGACACCTGTCAGCGTCCGCACGGGAAGAAGGGGGAGGCAGCATGGCAGAACGTGAGGCATACCTCGTCGTCAGGGGTGTCGAGAAGCACTATGGTGAGGGAGAGGCGCGCGTCAAGGTGCTGAGAGGCATCGACTGCACCATCACCAAGGGTGAGATCTGCGTCCTTCTCGGCCCATCGGGCTCGGGCAAGTCGACGTTCTTGAACGTTGTGGGTGGTCTTGAGACCGCAGACGCCGGCAGCATCATCGTGGGTGATACCGACATCACCAAGATTGCCGGCAAGGAGCTTGTGGAGTACCGCAGACGCGAGCTTGGCTTCATCTTCCAGTTCTACAACCTCGTGCCCGACCTTACGGTACGCGAGAACATCGAGGTTTGCGAGTACCTCTCCAAGGAGCCGCTGTCCGTGGAGGATCTGCTGCACTCGCTTGGCCTCTGGGAGCATCGCAACAAGTTTCCCAATCAGATTTCGGGTGGCCAGCAGCAGCGCTGCGCCATCGGTCGCGCCCTCGTGAAGGCGCCTGGCCTGTTGCTGTGCGACGAGCCCACAGGTGCGCTCGACTACAAGACGTCCAAGGAGATCCTGGAGCTCATGGAGCGCGTTAACCAGGACTTTGGCACCACGATGGTCATCGTTACGCACAACGATGCCATCTGCAGGATGAGCAACCACATCCTGCGCCTGCGCGATGGCCTCCTTGTCGAGGACGCGGCCAATCCCACCCCTGCGCCCGCGTCCGAGTTGACTTGGTAAGGGGGGGCGTGCAGATGTCTCCTCTTGGCAAGCGTTACCCGCGCTCGATCAAACATAATCTTGGGCGCTATATTGGGCTGCTGATCCTGCTGATGATGGCCGTAGGTCTCGGCAACGGCTACATGCAGGCGGCGCAAAACAACATCGACATGATGAGCGGCATGCGCGAGAAGTACAACGTCGAGGACGGTCGCTTCATGACCGACTTCAAGGCTAGGGCAGATGCCATCAAGGATGTCGAGGCGCTGGGCTGTACGGTGCACGAGAACTTTAGCTATGATGCCAGCCTTACCATCCCCGGGCGCACCATCGACGACACGACGGTTCGCCTCTATGGTGACCGCGAGGGCTTCGATGAGGTGAGCTATACCGAGGGCCGCGCGCCCGAGACAGACGACGAAGTGGCGCTCGACCGTGTGTTCATGCAGAACAACAAGCTGTCCTTGGGCGATACCGTGGAGTTCGACGGCAAGGCGTTCACAATCTGCGGCATCGTGACCTTCTCCGACTACGTCACGCTCTTCAAGAACAATGCTGACGTCGTGTACAACGCCCTCACGTTTGGCGTGGGTCAAATCAGGTCGGGGGCACGTGACGCGCTGGCCAAGGGTGACCAGACCTTCACATACTCGTTCTTCTTCGGTGACCACAACCTGTCCCTGGCCGATCGCGTCAGCCGTGAGAAGCGCATGGTCAAGGTGCTCGTCGACCATGGCGTCTCGGTGAGCGACATGATCGACTACGAGTACAACCAGGGTATCAGCTATGCCACGGGCGACAACGAGGGCGACCTTAGCACGGCCCTGACCCTCACGGTCATCCTCACGATTGTCCTTGCCTTCATCTTTGTGCTGCTCACCAATGCCACCATCGAGCAGGAGAGCAGTGCCATCGGCACGCTGCTCTCGATGGGCTACACAAAGGGCGAGCTGGTCAGACACTACCTCACGCTGCCGATGATCGTGGGGGTGGTGGGCTGCCTGCTGGGCCTTGGATACGCCATCCCGGTGGAGAACACTATCCGAAAGTCGTATTACAACACGTACAGCCTGCCTCCCTACGTGCGCAGCTTCCATCCTGACATCCACCTCAAGACGGTCCTCGTGCCGCTTGTGCTGCTGTTCGCAATCCTTCTCGTTGGCCTTCTGCTCAAGCTGCGCCTTACGCCGCTGCAATTTTTGCGCGGCGAGGTGCGGGGTAGCAGGGGTGCGAAGAAGGAGTCGTCGCTGCCCGAGGGCATGGGCTACGTGCAGCGCTTTCGCCTGCGCGTCTTCCTGCGCAACACATCGAGCTTCGTCGTACTGTTCGTGGGCATCCTCGTCGCCAACACGCTGCTGCTCTTCTCGCTCTCCGTCATGCCGTCGGTTCGCAGCTATGCGGTCGAGCTGAAGCGCGGGATCGTGGCGGAGCACATCTATACGCTCAAGGACGAACTGCGGATTGACGGCACTGCCGACGAGCGAGCCGCATGGGCCGCCATCGAGAAGATCACCACCAACGAGAGGTACGCCGGCATTGACCTTGGCCTCATCGAGGATGTGGCCAATGACCTGCAGGCCGCAGGCTCGAGCTTTCGTGACTTTGACAAGGACGCCATTGGCGCACTTGCCCTCATGAGCAAGCTCACGAAGGCCGACGTGGACGATTCCGGCGAGCTTAGGCTGCTTATGCGAGCCTATCGCGTGGATGACTTCACCAATCTTGCCGATACCAACTTTCACAAGCTGTTTGTCGCGGTCATGGCCAAACAAGGTGTGGACCTCTCTGGTGCCACCGACGGTCAGCTCACCACCTTGCTCAAGCATGCGCACGAGTTGAGCGAGCAGATCGCTCCCCTTAGCGATGACGAACGCAACGACTTTGGTAACCTCGTCGCTGACGTCTCGAAGGTGGACAATTTCGACATCGCCGTGAACCCCGTCAAGATGAGTCAGGCCACGATTGACCAGGCAGAGCCCTTTGCCGTCACTCGGCTCGAGTGCGGTCGCGCGCTCGATGACAGCAACGAGACAATCACCATATATGGCATCCGGGAGGGCTCCTCATACCACACCGGCATCGACGTGAGCGGTGGGCGCATCGTGGCAGACGCCGGTCTGCTTGAGAAGTGCGGCATCACGCTCGGCGAGCCCGCCACGTTCACCGACCGCACGACGGGCAACACCTACGACATCACGGTTGATGGGGCGACCTCGTTTGCCGTCTCGACCAACGTGTACATGAGCATCGACACGTTCAATCGGATGTTTGGCAAGGACGAGGGCTACTTCAACGGATATTTCTCCAACGAGGCGCTCGACCTCAACCGGCGCTACCTTGCGTCCGACTACACCCCGGCAGATGCCGACAAGATTGCCAACCAGCTTGAAGACAGCTATGGCGACATCATGAACGTCGTCACATGGCTCTCGATCCCCATCTTCATCATCGTCATCTACCTGCTCACCAAGACGCTCATCGACAGAAGCGCACGCTCCATCGCCTACATGAAGGTCTTTGGCTACAAGAATCGTGAGATCGACAAGCTCTACCTGCGCTCCATCACGGTGGGCGTAGTCATTTCGCTGCTCGTGAGCGTGCCCGTCCTCAGGAGGCTCATCGGCGTGGTGTATACGTTCATGCTGGCTGCGCAAAACGGCAATTACGTCTATACGTTGACCCTGCAAATCGTTGTCATCGACCTTGTCGTAGCCCTCAGTACCTACCTCGTGGTGGCGTTGCTGCACATGCGCCACATCAAGAAGGTGCCGCTGTCGCTGGCGCTCAAGGTCGTCGAGTAGCGAGACGGACAAGGGGCGGCGCGCGGGCAGCAGCGCGTACAAGCAATAGTGTGCACGCGGGCAGCGGCGTGTACAAGCAATAGTGTACACAAATGGGCGAATTACGCCAATTTATTGGAAATTCCGCCATTTGTGTACACTATTCATCCGTGGGCCGAGAGACACCATTCTCATTAGTGTACACAAATCAAGCACTTCGGCTAATTTGCTTGGAAATCAGCGATTTGTGTACACTGTTTAAGCACCCCGTATCCGTGCCGTCTCGCACCCACGCGCCAGCCCATCACGCCGGCATCCTCGCGTGGACCTTAGACGAACACAATGGTCACTTCCTCTATGTGGCCGTGAGGCGTGCTCATGTAACGCTCGTACTCTCGAGCAAGCTGGCGGCCCCGCGCCCCTGGCAGCAGCATCCAAATAAGCCGCTGGCGCATCCGGGCGAGCGCGGGTGATGCGGGCACCTCAAAATGAGTCGTGTCCTTTCGCTTCGCCAGGTGTTCGATGGTATCTATGACCCGCATCATGAGGGTATCGAGTCCTCCTTTCTGGTAGAGGTCCTCTCTCGTTACCGGCAGGACCGCCAGACCCTGGGACCATAGGTCTCTATCGCGCCTGCGGTCATCCACATACTTATCGCGGACCCGACGAATTGCAGCCTGCACGGCCTGGCTGGCAACCACCATGTCGCTCGCGCAAGGTTCGCCGGTAGAGCGGCTGACAGAGCTGTCGACCTTATGGGCCCGAGGCACCTTGGCGGTGGCCGAAGGTGTCTCGGCAGTGGCCAGGGACGCCTCGGCAGCCACATGCGCAATCTGCTCAAACTCCAGGTGGACGCCCCCGTCGTAGTTAAGGCCCACGCCCGTCTTCCCAAAGAGGATGTCTGGCACGCGAGAATGGGTGGCATTGGTGTGAATATCCACAGGCACAGCTGAACTATCCGCGTCCATGCATGGATCGCTCACGCGTACGCGTGGGTTGAGCGTGAGCGGCGCCATGTTATATCCCAGGTGGTGGTAGGGGAGCAGCGCGAGTGCAGCGATAAGGGATTCGGTGGGTGACCATGCCCCCGCGCAGACAAGAGGGGCGAGTTCGCGGGTCTGCCTGAGTCCCGCCATGCCCCTGCAGGCCCCCACATACGAGAGGATGGCCTCTGGCGTGGTCGCGGGTTCAATGTTGAAACTCACCTCACCATCGCGCGGGTCCATGGGATCGCGAGAGAAGCGACCGCAGAGCTCAAGGCCCAGCATAAGCTGGACTGCGGGTTGCATAAAGGCGCCCATCTCGACAAACAGAAGCTCGGGTCCTGCCACAGAGACGCCGCAGCCAAGATCGACGAAAGCGTTCTTGGGAAGTGGGTGTCCGTACACGTGGTTCTTGATCCCAGAGATGCGCAGGCGTTTGTCCTTGGCGGGAACCGCGATGTCGAGTGGCCGTTTTGTGGGAAAAGGGCAGAGGCCCCCAAAGCGCGCCAAGGTCGCAGAGAGGCGCTTGGCAGACCAGCGTTTGCCCTCGGCAAAGACAGGGGCAGAGAGGCCCGTGCGCAGGGAGAGCACCTCGGGACCAAGGTCCTCAATCCGTTGTGCTCGTACCGCGCGGATCAGCCGCAGGGCAGCCAGCCCATCGATGGTGATATTCACAGCGCTCCTCTCCCTTGCGCCGCACGCCCCTTGCATAGGGCGATACCGATGCATAGGGCGATACCGATTACGCTTGCAAACAGTGTACACAAATTGCATGAATGCGGCCATATCACCACGATATGGGGCAAAAGTGTACGATATTGATGGCCGCAACCACTGGATCCAGGTCGCTTGCCGGGGTAAAGCTGGTCAGCTACATGGCTGCAAGGCGACCGTCTTTCATCTCGAGCACCTCGTCATAGCGCGCGGCATGTTCCGCATCCAGCTGATGCGTCACGGCTATCAGGGTCACCCCGTCGAGCGCCAGTAGCGTGTCCTCAACCCGTGCGGCAGCTTCCTTGTCTAAGGCCGAGGTCGCCTCGTCCACGAGCAGAGTCGTCTTGCCGTAGAGTAGGGCGCGGGCTATGGCCACGCGCTGGCGCTCCCCACCAGAGAGGCGCACCCCGCCCTCCCCGACCGGCGTGTCCAGTCCATCGGGCAGTGCGGCGACCACCTCGCCAAGGCCGGCAAGGCGCAGGGCGCTCCCTATTTGCTCGTCCGTGAACGTCCCTCCAAGCCCTATGTTCTCGCGCAGCGTGTCATCAAACAAAAAGATGTTCTGGTGCACCCAGGCCGCATCGGGGACGCAGCCTGCCCTGCCATCCACGAGGAGGTGGCCTGAGCTGGGGCGTAAGGATCCGCCCAAGAGCTCCAACAAGGTGGACTTGCCACAGCCGCTCTTGCCCACGATGGCATACTTCTTGCCGATGTCGAAGTGCTTCGAGCAGTTGCGCAGGGTCGTGGGCGCATTGGAGAGTCTGCCCTCGGCCGGGCCCGTATCGCCGTACGAGAAGCTCACGTCGTCGAGCTCGATGGAGCGCCTCGGCTCGCACACCGCGATCTCTTGCCTGGCATCCGGCGTGTCGCTCGGCACGTCGCTCAGCTTGTCGAGCCTGTCGAGGATGGGATAGGTCGACTTGAGCTTGCTGATCTTGTCGGACAGCTCCGTCGCAGGGGAGATGACGCTGCCCGAGAGTTGCGTGACGGCAACGATGCTGCCGATGGTGACGTAACCCCATATCGCGAACACGCCCGTCATACCCATGATGCAGAACTGCATCGCAATGCCAACGACGCTTGCGAGGCTTCGAGCGCACGCCATCGTCATGTTGAGGTCGGCCTTATGCCTCTGGTAGCGGCCAATCATCCCACTCAGCTTGTCGAGCGCATGTTGCTCCACATGAAACGATCGTATGACTTCGCCCCCTTGGGCGGTGTCGCGTACGCGCCCATTATAGCTTTTAGCATCCTCGACAACCTGCTGTTGCTGACAGGACAGGCGCTTCCCGAAGAGCTGTGGGACCAACGTCGGCAGAGCCATGCCCGCAAGGGAGATCAGCGCGACGAGCGGGTTGATCAGCACGAGCATGATGCAGCCTATGGTGATCTTGAAGACGGACTCCAGAATGCCAAGGGAGCCTGTGATGCAGTCGTTCTCGAGCACGTCCATGTTCTGGCCGAGGACGGTCAGCTGCTCTGCGCTGTCGCAGACGCGACCGCACGACGCGCCCGCTATCATCCCGCGCGCCGCCCCCTCGCGAATATTGATCATGGCGTCCCTGACGATGAGCGCCCTCAGGACGTCAGAGGCAAGGCTCAGGGCTCCAAGCACCAGTGCGTATAGGCACGACGCGAGGGCCAGGTGCACCATCGGAGAGACGTCCCCAACGGCCACGGCGGCTGTGGCGGCGTCAAGCAGGGCGCTGAGCAGGAGCGCTATGCCCATCGATGACAAGCAGAAGAGAAAATCGACCACGCAGAAGCAGGCAAGCTCCCTGGTGCCGATGTGCTTTCGTATGTACCGCATTCCTCGCATACCGATGTGCCTCCTTACGATGACACGTGCATCATCGCAGGGATGGCGGCATGACTCCATATCGAATGATGTACATTTGAACGTTCGTGAGACGCTATGTCACAACGATGGCGGGGTGCGGGCGTTCGCGTCAGAGCCTCACGCCCATGTTCTCCTGGACCCAGTTCCGTACTGCAACAGCGTGCTCATGCTGCCCCGTGAGGTCCATGTACGGGGCGATGTGCCTAAGGATGCCCAGGGCCTCGTCCCTCTGCCCCTCGCGATACCTGACGCGCGCCTCCGCGTAGAGAATCACGGGCATGTATGTGAGAATCCCCTCGTCAAGGGCCTCGCTGTGGGCGCGCTCGATGTAGCGGAGGGACTCGGCGTAGCGTCCCTCCTGCTCGAGGCTCAGCGCAAGGTTGAGCTCGCAGCCAATCTTGTCATCGGCCCAGTCCTGCGTGCCATTGTCCTGGTTGTCCATCGACTCGATGAGTTCCTCGCCAAGACGTGACGCATCGGCATGCCGTCCCAGGTAGCATAGTGTCGGGACCATGAGGCCTATGCACTCGGCTTCTGTCGGAGACAGCAGCGTGTGCCTGAAGTCATCGAGCCTCAGTGTCGGCTTGGTCAGCCTGATGGCTTGGTCGAGCAGGTCGAGCGCTCGGCCCAGCTCGCTGCCATCTATCGTGATGAGCGTAGATGCGTTCAGCATGAGGTAGAGTTGCCGGTAGCTTGGTCTCTCGCGAGACGACTCGTCCATGGAGTCAAGCAGCTCGCGCGCCTCGTCCGGCCTCCCACGGTGCAGCAGGGCCCTGGTGCGCTTGGCAGCCCGTGCGAACTTGCTGTCGCGCTCGTTTTTGTAGTAGACGTCGCAGAGCTGGTAGGTGCTGGCCCCAAGACGGGAGAGCAGGCCATCGAGCACGGCCTTCGTGGGCATCTGCCTTCCGGTCTCGACGCGCGAGACGGTAACGGGCGAGCATATGCCCTCGGCAAGCTCTTCCTGCGTGAGGTGCCTCTCCTTTCTGAGCAGACGAATGGTGCTTCCCAGCGAGTTGTTGTCTTCCATTGCTACCGCCTATCGTAGCCCTGATGCCCCGTGCGTTTCAGGCAGGTGCTGTGCCGCGATGCTGTCAGGCCGGTCTCCGTCGCCCCTCTCGGTAGGCGCCGGTGCAGACGCCATCACCGGACCCATGGGTTGTCATCCTATGTTCTTGCGCTGCGTTGGCGCCGAGAACCCATGCCCATCAAAAACCGGGAGGATCCTCTAAAATAAATCGCTATGTGATCCCGTCCGGGCAAGATATAAAACCAGCTCGTCATATCATAGACACTGTATGTCCTTTTGTTTACAATGTTAGTATATCGTCTCATTAGCACGTCTCTCAGGTTCAGTATAGTGCTGCCTTACCCGTACGTAAGGGGCATGGGCATAGCTTACGATTCCCATCCATCGAAACGGATGACTGCAACATCCGCCCTGAGGAGGAAGAAGCGAGAACGATATGAGCTTGGATCTACAGATAGAAGTGACGGGCCTTACAAAGCGATTTCCCCTCTCAAGGGAGCAGAGGAAGGAGCAGGGGACTGCCAAGCGGCATATCGTCGCAGTTGATGGACTCTCCTTTAACGTTACGCAAGGCGAGGTGTTTGGGTTGCTCGGACCAAACGGAGCCGGCAAGACGACCACGCTCAGGCTCCTGTCAACCCTCATCGCGCCCGACAGCGGAGAGGCCATCATCCACGGTCACTCGATCACAGCCGACCCAAAGGGCGTGAGGGGCTGCATAGGGTTTCTGACCAGTGAGCTCAGGCTCGAGGAGATATTCTCTCCCAGCTACCTGTTCGACTTCTTTGCCGGCCTCCATCACGTTGACCCAGAGTGGGCGTCAGAGAGAAAAAGGCTCCTGTTCGCGCACTTTGGCATCGACAAGTATTCACACATGAAGCTCGCGGAACTATCGACGGGCATGAGGCAGATGACATCCCTCGTGGTGGCCATAGCCCACGACCCTGCGGTCATCATCTTTGACGAGCCTACGAACGGCCTCGATCTTGTGGCCGCGAAAACCGTCACAGACTTCATCTTCGAGATGAGGGAGCAGGGCAAGACCATCGTCCTTTCAACCCACCTCTTCGATCTGGTCAAGAGGGTATGTGACAGAGTCGGCATCATCATAGGCGGCAGCATGGTCTTTCAGGACTCGCTCTCCTCGCTCTCTGCGGGCAGTGACCTGGAAGACCTGTTCTTCAAGCTGTACGATGGGACACGGGGGCAGCGATGAGAAACGACACGCTCAGCATCTTCAAGAAGGAGATGGACAGGTTCCTCCACAATAAGGCCAGCGCTGCGGCAGCCATCATCTTGCCCGGCCTGTTCATATTCCTACTGTGGACGATCATGGGAAACACGCTCCGAACGAGCGCCAACAAGGCAGAGAGCATATCTGAGCTGACAATCTATGCCGTCAACCCCTCGCAGAACATCGGGCAGATTGCCAGCAGCGCAGGCATGACCATCACGGAGATTTCAGGCCTGCCGACCAAGGAAGAGATGCACGACAAGATAGAGAGCGGGTCAGCCCAAGCCTACATAGTCTTCCCCAAGGACTTTGACAGGCAGACCGAGGTGGGGACAGGCCCCGGCGGTACCGTCCCGCAGGTTGAGGTCTACTACAATTCCTCCGACACGAAGTCGGCTCTGGCCTACACGACCATCCAGACGATGCTCGACCAGTACGAGACGTCCTTTGACAACCGCTTTGACGTGAACCGTGCGGGTGAGGGCTATGACCTCATGCGCAGCCAGGACCAGACGAGCCAGTTTGCCGTCGCGTTCGTACCGTTCATGCTCTTGGTCCTTGTGTTCAGCAGCAGCATGTCGGTCGCGGCCGAGGCCATCGCCGGCGAGAAGGAACGTGGTACGATAGCCACCCTGCTGGCCACTCCCATCAACAGGCAGGACATCGCGCGAGGCAAGATCCTCGCGTGTTCCCTGATCGGACTGGCGATCGCCGCATCGAGTTCGATCGGCATCTTCTTGAGCCTACCCTCCCTCATGCGGGGCCAGTTCGACGCAGGCAGTTATGGGCCAGTCGAGCTATGCCTACTTGGCCTTGTCGTGCTCTCGGTCACGCTTTTGGTGGTTACCATCATCGTCATCGTGTCCACGCTCGCCACGTCCACGAAGGAGGCGCAGACGTGGCTCACCCCAATCATGATGGCCGTGATGGGCATTGGCATAGTGGGGATAGCGTCCAAGGGAGTCCAGACAAACCTGCTATTCTACGCACTGCCTCTCTACAACGGGGTCGAGTCCATGATCGGTATACTGTCCTTTAGGATCGACCTCGCATCGATAGCCGTCTGCATAGCGAGTAACGTCGTGTTCTCCCTCCTTGGCCTGCTCGTCTTGGAGCGCCTCTTCAAGAGCGAGCGCGTGATGTTTGCCCATTAGGGACGAGTCGCCGGGAGGGTGCGTGACGCTCGCCCGCCAGACGGTACACCAGAGGTACACGGAGGAGGTGTTTATGACCATGACCGGCTCTTTCTTGCGTCATCTCCTTGCGAGCGGGGGCGTACGTTATCTGAAGAAAAGCGCATGGTTTTCCTGCCTTATCGTCAACCTGCTGTTTGTTGCGCTGTCGATCTACGTCGCGGGCAGGCTGTCCTCTGGGGCAGTGGCCCTTGGCATCCGCCTTGCCGCGACGCTGGGGCTCTCCATAGGCCTCTGCTTTGTCGCGCTGAGTGCTCCGAGCGAGTTTTTGCGCAGGGACCTTCGTGCCCAGGGCGTGTCCTACCTGAGGTTCTGTGGGTTTGGCAATGAGGACTTTTCCAGGCTCGGTGCCGCCCTCACGCTGCCCTGCGCGGCGATCACGGGCGTGTCCGTTGGGGTGATGGCCTTGGCGCTCACCCAAAGCCTGCTCATATCCCTGGCTGCGGCTGCCTTTGTGTGCGCCGGCCTCGTGGCCTTGGGGGCTGCGGTGGCCACCGTCGTGCTGCGAGGGGGCTTGGTCCACGCGGCGGCGCGCAGGCGAGCGCGCGCGATCGTGTTCTCGTCGAACCGGGTGGTCTGCAGGGCGCAGAGAAACGCCCTCCTTGCGAAGAAGAGGGCTCTATTGTTTGAGGTCGCCCTGTGGCTATGCATTGATTGCGTGTTCTGCGCGCTCCAGTGGTCGCCTGTGGGTTACATGATCGTCGTGAGGTTTCCCGCCGCCTGCATCTTGATGGAGTTCGCCCTTGTCTACGATGACCCGGCCGTGAAGTTCCAGGAGCGCTACTACCGTGAGGGCCTCCTTGTGCGGGCATTGGCCCTCGTGATTCCCGGTGCCTGCATCGCGACCGCCTGCGTGATCGCGACCGTGCCCATCTCGCTGCTTTTTGGCGGCGCGGGCGCTGTGGGCGTCTCGTTCTTGCCTGCCGTCATCCCCTGCTGCCTGCTGCAGCTCATCTTGGGGGCGGCCATGCTTCTTGTCTTCGAGAAGAGGCCGCTGTTGCCCCTCTGGCAGACCGCGATAGGGTGCGGCGTCTTCGCGCTGGGCCTCATCGAGGTGGCCTCGCTGGTCGTGGTCGGCGTCGGATGGGGCAGACGTGCTTGGAGGGGACATGCTTGAGCTCAAAGGGGTAGAGAGACGCTTCGCGTCGGGCAAGGGGATTGGCCCCGTCTCGTTTTGCGTCCGAAGGGGCGAGGTGTGCTCCGTCGTGGGACCCAACGGGGCGGGAAAGAGCACCCTGTTTGGCATACTGTCCATGGTGTCAGAGGAGTTCACGGGAAGCTGGTCTTTGGACGGCAGGGTCGGCAGGCAGATACCCCGAGGGGCGATCGGCTACCTGCCGGAGTCTACCTTCCTCATCTCGTCCTTCACCCCACGGCAGTTCTGCTCCTTTGACGCGTCGATGCGAGACGTGCCCCACACGGCCGCGTCGATCGAGGAGCATCTGGCAGCCTTCGTCTGTAAGGACTTCATCGACGTCCCCTTGGGGGAGCTCTCGCAGGGGATGGCCAAGCGCGTGGCGCTCGCCTGCGCGTTTCTGGGCGAGCCCCGGCTGGTGCTGCTCGACGAGCCCCTGAACGCCATTGACATCCAGACGACGCTCATCCTAAAGGATCGAATCGTCAGCGAGAGCGAGCGGGGGTGTACGCTTTTGATATCTAGCCACATCCTCGACTTTCTGGACGAGGTGTCCGATCGGATGCTGTTCCTGCGCGAGGGGGACATCGCTGATGACTTCGACCCCAGGGATGGGGGCGCTGAGGGTCGCTACAGGGAGCTGTTCCTGTAGGGTCCGGGGTGACCGGTGGCCGGATGTCCTGGTGGTGTGTGCCGATAGTGCGTTTGCGTGTATGACAGCTCCATGAGGGTGTGCTCTTGCGAGATGTGGAGGCGAATGTGGGAAAGCTGGTGCGCTGGAGGTTTGGGGGTCCGAGGCCTACGGGACAGCGACTGCCAAGTCTCGATAGCCTTGATGAGGAGCGAGGGATGTGTCTCTCGAGCTCGGAGTTCCTTATGTACCTGATGAGCAGGGTTAGGCACAGCGAGGCGTCCCGTTTCCTGACCCTCGAATATATCGGACAGGTTGGCGAGCACGAGTTCCGCATGAGCCTCAACGGGCCGGACGGCGACTTCAGGGTGGAGGTCGGCCCTCATACCTCTCGGATCTGCCTTATGGGTGAGCGTATCTGGTTCATAAGCGAGAGCCATCGGGAGGGGCGCGCATATCAGAACATAGCGGATGACGTCGTCTACGGTGGCCCGATCGATGGTAGGACCCATGCGGAGGTGATCGGGCTTTTCCTGGAGGTGGTCGGCATCCTCGCCGGAGCGACGGGCCTCTTTCACGCGCGGGCACAGGAGGGGCGGTGCGATCTGGACCCTGGCACCCAACACTACGACGTCTACGTGCGAAACGCCCACACCGGCCCCTACAGGAGGACGCTCGCCAACATCAACTTCCACGTAAACTGCGACGCCGACTGGGGAGCGGATGGGGCCGAGGGTGGTGCGGAACCTGCGTCCGCCGCGCCATCCCCGGAGGGTGGAACGCCACGCAGCGGACCTGGGCGCTACTGCCCGGTGGGGGACGGACCGACGGGCCTCATGGGGCGTGACATGGATCCCACCCGCGCAGACGTTGAGTGGTTCATGAGGAGACTGGGACGAAGTGACGTCTCGAGATTGCTGTCCCTTGATCTCCAGGAAGATTCGGGCGGGGGGTTCTGCCTGTGCCTTGATGGACCCGGAGATGGCTTCTACGTAGGATTCGACTCCCATCTTTTCGACGTCTGCAATGCCTGGGAGCGTATCTGGTTCACAAGCGAGAGCCATCGGCCATCGCCCGACAGCCAGGACTCTTGGGGAGAGATCGTCTACGACGGCCCGGTCGAGGGGGAAGACCGCGTGGAGCTGTTCGACCTCGCCTATGAGACGGTGCGAGTCCTCGCTGGTGCGACAGGTGCCTTTCATGACGAGATACGGACAAAGGAGGGATGGAACGATCTTGGCTCTGAAGCCCGCTTTTACGACGTCTACGTGCGAAACGCCCACACCGGCCCCTACAGGAAGACGCTTGCCAACATCAGCTTCCACGTAAACTGCGACGCTGACTGGGGAGCGGGCGAGGCCGAGGGTGGCGCGGGACCCGCGCCCGCTGCGCCCGCGCCATCCCCGGAGGGTGGGATGCCGTGCAGCGGCCCCGGGCGCGACTGCCCGGTGGGGGACGAGCCGGCGGGCCTCATGGAGCGTGACATGGGTCCCACCCGTGCGGACGTCGAGTGGCTCATGAGGAGGCTTCAGTTGAGTGAGGCCTCTCGCTTTCTGAGTTACGATCTCGATGGCAAGGGCGAGAAGTATGGGGTCCGCCTGCACCTTAGGGGGCGGGACGGTGGTTTTCGGGTGGAGGCCTGCCTAGGCGCCCTGAGGGTTATCGCTATGGGTGAGTGCATCTGGTTTGCCGCAGAGAGCCTCAGGAGCGAGCTCGCCTGCCCAGATCCCTGCGGAGAGGTTGTCTATGGCGGTCCGGTCGAGGGGAGATCCCGCGTTGAGCTGCTCGGCCTCGCCTACGAGACGGTGCGAATCCTCGCCGGAGCGACGGGCCTCTTTCACGCGCGGGCACAGGAGGGGCGGTGCGATCTGGACCCTGGCACCCAACACTACGACGTCTACGTGCGAAACGCCCACACCGGCCCCTACAGGAGGACGCTCGCCAACATCAGCTTCCACGTAAACTGCGACGCTGACTGGGGAGCGGACGGGGCCGATGACGACAGTGGCCCCATCGCCGGAGGGGAGTCCGTGCCTACCGCACCTGTCGGGGGCGCCTGGACCTGGTGGGGGACCTGTCGCTGGAGGCTTGACGTGCAGGGCACCCTCTGGATCGCCCCCGACACCGGGTGGGAGGAGGGGGCGGTGGGACGGCACCCGAACATCCTCGGAAGGGTCCCCTGGTACCCTCAGCGCAGGAGGATCAGGGCCGTGCACGCGCTCGGCGTGGTGCGCCTCGGCGCGAGTGCCAGCGGCATGTTCTGCGGGCTGGAGAACTGCGAGACCATGGACCTCACGGGCCTTGACGTGTCGGGGGTGGAGGACATGGGCGCGCTGTTCTGGCGGTGCTTCTCGCTCTCGTCCCTGGACGTGTCGGGCTGGGACACCTCGCGGGTGCGGGACATGTCCCGCCTGTTTTGCTGCTGCCCCCTGCTCGCTTCCCTTGATGTCGCCTCCTGGGATACCTCACAGGTGCAAGACATGTCCCACATGTTTGACGGGTGCCACTCACTCACCTCGCTCGACGTGTCCAGCTGGGACACCTCGCGGGTGCGGGACATGTCCCACATGTTTGAGGGCTGCTACGCCCTCTCGTCCCTAGACGTGTCGGGTTGGGACACCTCGCGGACAGAGAGCTTGCGCGGCGTGTTTCGCAACTGCAGCTCCCTTGTCTCCCTCGCTGTTGCCGACTGGGACACGGCACAGACGACGGACATGTGCAAGATGTTCATGGGCTGCAGCTCGCTCGCATCGCTCGACCTCTCTGCGTGGGACACCTCGCGGGTGCGGGACATGTCCCGCATGTTCGATTGGTGCTGCTCGCTTTTGTCCTTGGACGTGTCCAACTGGGACACCTCGCGGGTGCGGGACATGTCCCGCATGTTCGATTGGTGCTGCTCGCTCCCCTCGCTCGACGTTTCTGGCTGGAACCTGTCCGGCGTAGAGTGCGTGGGCGAGATGTTCTCGTCCTGTCTCAGGCTCAAAAGGGTGACGCTTGGCCCCGGCTTCTCGTTCAGGCCTTGTGACCCCTTGCGCAGTACATGGTACGCGTGCCTCCCTGATCTGCTCTCACGACCTCCCTATACGGGCAGGTGGTCCATGGAGGACGGCTCTCATGAGATGAGCGTCACCGAGCTGGCTCAGTCCTTTGGCCCCTCCCTTGCGGGCACTTGGGTGTGGGTGCAAAGGCGCGAGTGAGGACTTGTGTAGGGGCCGTCACAGTTGATGCTGTTGCATGCCTCTGGACATCCCTTACTGACCGCTTGCGGGTCCGTTTACCCTATAAGTCCACCACTCGTGCTACACATGTTGTCAACGGTAGCGAGCGTGGCAGGCCGGTTGGTGTTGCGAGGATGGCTCCGCTGCGCGCTGCAACGGACAGGGGGGCGAGGGTGGAGGAGACGATCCGCAGGAGGTTCAACTACCCGGTGGAGGTGGAGTGGTCCGAGGTTCCCCAACTGCGGGGGTTCGTCGAGCGGACGGGCCTCATGGACCTCGACGCGGCCTGGGAGCTCTCCGACTCCCTCCCGATGAGCGACGTCTCGCGCTTCATGACCTGCGATCCTAAGAAGGAGGGCGAGCGCGGGCACGCGCTGTACCTCAACGGGCTGGACGGCGACTTCAGGGTAGAGTCGGAGCCCGGCTTCGCCAGGGTCCGCATCATGGGGGAGCGCGTCTGGTTCGTCGACGAGCGCGTCAGGGGGGAGGTGGCCTCCCGGGTCAGGGAGGGCGACGTCGCTTACGCCGGCCCCATCTCGGGCAGGACCCAGAGGGAGATCCTCGCGCTCCTCTACGCCCTGGTGCGCGCCCTCGCGGGGGCGACGGGCGTCTTCCACGACGAGGCGAGGCGACCCGGCGGATGGGACGACCTGGCGGGCGACCCCTTCTCGGGGCGCTCCTACGACGTCTACGTGCGAAACGGCCACACCGGGCCCTACCTGCTCGCCCTTGACAACATCACCCTCCACGTGAACCGCGACGCCGAGCCGGCAGACTGGGAGGGGTTCGGCGACCTCTCCGCGCCGGCAGCGGGGGCCTAGCGTGGGCGCCGCAGACGGTGAGCGCAGGCGCTTCGCCCGCGCGTGGTCGGCGGA
>ERZ773083.483-NODE-483-length-32575-cov-21.659809_pt1 | contig 32575 bp, 31 predicted proteins | sample MGYA00511465_ERZ773083 | MGnify/ENA primary metagenome ERZ773083 (study PRJEB29015, sample SAMEA2738001) | human oral metagenome | biome: human oral; feature: human-associated habitat; material: dental | place: China | collected 2060 ... | reverse complement strand
CCCGTGCGCTCTTGGATCGTGTCCGCAATCAGCTGCGTCGACAGCTCGTTTCCATCGCGATCATGCGCGCCCTCGGCGACGACCGCAGCGACGCCCATGCCCCGCCGGGCGAGGAACGCAGCGGCGAAAAGGGCGTCTCCCCCGTTGTTCCCGCGTCCGACGAGGGCGAGCGCCCTCCTGCCGTAGGATCCGCCGAGAAGCCGCAAGACCGCAAGGGCGAGGGCGCCCGAAGCCCGCTCCATGAGGGGAACGCCCGCGGCCAAGAGGGGCGCTTCGGCCTCGCGGATCTTCCGGGCGTCGAATGCCCGGATCATTCGACCGTCACGGACTTCGCCAGGTTGCGCGGCTTGTCGACGTCGTATCCCTTGACCGAGGCCAGCTCGCAGGCGAAAATCTGCAACGGCACGACCGTCACGAGCGGCATCATGAGCGTGGGCGTCGACCGCGGCACCCAGAAGACGCGGGTCGCGTAGCTTGCGGCCTCCTCGTCGCCTTCCTCCGCGATGACGATGACGCGGGCGCCGCGGGCCTTGACCTCCTGAAGGTTGGAGATGACCTTGGAGTGAAGGAGGGGGCGCCGCGGCGTCGGCACGATGACGAAAACCGGCAGCCCCTCTTCGATGAGCGCGATGGGGCCGTGCTTGAGCTCGCCGGCTGCGAATCCCTCGGCGTGGATGTAGGCAAGCTCTTTCAGCTTGAGCGCGCCCTCGAGGGCGACGGGGAAGCCCACGTGGCGGCCGAGGAAAAGAACCGAGGTGACGTCGGCCATCGAACGGGCGAGCGTGCGGACCTGCTCTTCTTCGGCCAGCACCTCCTCGATGCGGCTGGGCATCTTGCCCAGCTCGTCCAGATAGGTGGCGACTTCGTCGACGTATTTGTTCCCGCGGAGCTCGGACAGGTAGAGGCCCAAAAGGTAGCAGGCCGTGATCTGGGCGATGAACGCCTTCGTCGAGGCGACGGCCACCTCCGGTCCCGCGTGAGTGTAGAGAACCGCGTCGGATTCGCGCGCGATCGTCGATCCATGGGTGTTGACGATGGCGAGCACCTTCGAGCCCTGCTCGCGGGCGTGGCGAATGGCCATGAGGGTGTCCATCGTCTCGCCCGACTGCGAAATCGCCACAACAAGCGTCTTTTCGTTGACGACGGGGTCCCGATAGCGGAATTCGTGCGCCAGCTCGACCTCGACCGGCACGCGGCACCAGTGCTCGATCGCGTATTTTGCGACGTGTCCGGCGTATGCGGCTGTTCCGCAGGCGACGACGATGATCTTGTCCACCGAACGCAGAACCGACTCGTCGATGCGAAGCTCGTCGAGGTGGAGGCGCCCGTCGAGGCTCGTGCGCCCGCGCAGCGTCTCGGCCACGGCCTTGGGCTGCTCGTGGATCTCCTTGTCCATGAACGTCTCGTACCCGTCCTTCACGGCGGCGGAGAGGTCCCAATTGACCTCGAAGCGCTTGCCCTCGGCGGGCCTGCCCTCGAAATCGACCACCGTGACCTCGTCGGCGGTGATGCTGACCGCCGTGTCCTGGCCGAGTTCGAGCGCGTCCGACGTCGAGCCGACGAACGCCGCCACGTCCGATCCCAGGAAGTTCTCGCCCTCCCCCAGGCCGACGACGAGCGGCGAGTTCCTGCGCGCTGCGACGACCTCGGAGTCGCCGGCCATCCCCACGAGGGTGAAGGAACCTTGCAGACGCGAGGCCAAGCGGCACATTGCCGCAAGAAGGTTGCCGTCCTTCGCGTATTCGAGGGCGAGGTGGTGGGCGGCTATCTCCGTGTCGGTCTCCGACCGGCGAAAGATTCCCCGACGATCGAGCTCGAGCGCCAGTTCGGGGTAGTTTTCGATGATTCCGTTGTGGACGACGGCGACCGCGCCGTCGAAGCTGACATGAGGATGCGCATTTTCATCCGTGGGGCCGCCGTGGGTTGCCCATCTGGTGTGTCCGATGGCGGCTGTGCCCGGGGGCAGCGGGCTATGAGCAAGCGCCGCCCGGAGGTTGTCGAGCCGACCGGCCCTTTTGACCGCGCTCATCCCCTCTGGTCCGGCGACGGCGACGCCGGCGCTGTCGTACCCCCGGTACTCCAAACGGGCGAGGCCCTCGAGAACGACGTCCAGCGGGCGGGAGCCCGCGGGACCATGACCGACGTATCCAACGATTCCGCACATGGCAGTAATCTAACCACACTCGGGCGCGTGTTTTAAGCCTGGTGCCCTACGTTTTTCCAAAGACGAATATTTGCCGCCTCCCGGGCCGCCCGGGCCCATCCCGTGCCGCCCGCCCCCTCGTGCAAGTCGCCCGCCCATTCGCTTGCCGCCCTCCGGGACGTCGTCGGCGGCCCCAAAGCGGCTCAACCCAACCAAGCACCCTCGCGCGAGCCTCCCATTCGGCATATCTCGCTTCGCGCTTCGGAAGGTACGACGTGTGCGCGGAGGCAGCGAAAAACGCCGTTACAATTGAATCCATGATCGCCCCCGCGCACATCGGGCCGAGCGCCACACCGCCCGCCTCCCACGTGATCGACTTCTCCTACGAAGAGTGGGCCAGGCTAGCGCAATCGACTCCCCTTCCGCTGACGCAGTCGGACATCCGCCGCCTTTCCGCCCTGGGCGACCCCATCGACCTCGATCAGGCCGACGCCATCTACCGCCCGCTATCGGCCCTGCTGCAGATGTACACGGCCGAGGTCGGCGCACTCCACAGAAAGACGTCGCATTTCCTCGGTCTGCGCGAGGAGCGCACGCCTTTCGTCATCGGAATCGCGGGATCGGTGGCGGTCGGGAAATCGACGACGGCGCGCCTGCTGCGCGAGCTGCTGCGGCGCTGGCCGGCAACCCCGCGCGTCGAATTGGTGACGACCGACGGATTCCTCTACCCCAATGCGGTGTTGGAAGAACGCGGCCTCATGGAGCGCAAGGGATTCCCCGAGTCATACAACCGCCAGGCCCTCATCGATTTCCTCAAAGCCGTGAAGGCAGGGCGGAGCGCCGTGCGCGCCCCCGTGTACGACCACATCATCTACGACATCGTCCCCGGCGCCTCGATCGAGGTCAACCGGCCGGACATCCTCATCATCGAGGGCCTCAACGTGCTCCAACCGGCCAAAACCGACGGAAGCGGGCGCGACCTGCAAGCCGTTTCGGATTTCTTCGACGTCTCAATCTACGTCGACGCCGAAGCCACGCACATCGAACAGTGGTATATCGAGAGGCTTTTCAAGCTCCGCGAGGTGGCCTTCAATCAGCCCGAGTCTTACTTTCAGCAATTCGCGACGATGAGCGAGGAAGAGCTGCGCGAACGCGGCGAATACATCTGGCGCACAATCAATCTGCCGAACCTCCTGGAGAACATCGCGCCGACGCGCTCGCGAGCCCACATCGTCTTGCGCAAGGGCGCGAACCATCTGATTGAAAACGTCATCATCAGAAAATTGTGACCGGCGCGGTCCGCTTCGACCGGCGCGGCCTATTTCATTTCGGCGCTTTCCGCTTCGCCTTTTTCATCTCGGGCGTCGCTGGATTCGTCTCCGGCGTCGCTGCTTTGGACGTCGCGGACCTTCGTGCCGTCGCCTTTTGACCCGTCATCCTGCACATCGTCCGGCGTTCGGGCCGCATCGCCGAAGACCTCTTCGGGAGTCGAAGGCCCCGACGTCGTCCTCTCGATGACGATGTTGATGACGGCACCCAGGGCGATTCCGCCGCTCACGCCCACGAGCATGGACAGAATGGGATGGCCGTTGAAGACATGCCCGGAGACGATGCCGATCAGCGCGGAGTAGGTAGACCAAATCGGCCCGGAGAGCAGCGTCAGAGGAATGAACTTGTGGCGGGGGTATCCGGTTGCTCCGGCGATGAGATTGACGGCGACCCTGCCGATCGGGATGAAGCGGGCCGCGATGATGTAGAGGGGGCCCCGCCTCGCAAGGCCCTTCTGGGCGAAGCGAACGGCGACTTGCCCCTTCCCTTCGCGCAAAAAGCGAATGCGCTCCACGTTGTATCTGTGCCCGATGCCGAACGCGAGCTGATCGCCGAAGATCGCTCCGAGCGCCCCGGTGAGGATGAGCAGGTAAACGTTGGGTCCGTTGCTCTGAACGATGAGTGCCCCCAGCGCAATGATCAGGGTTTCCGACGGGAGAATCGGGAGGAAGCCGTCGATCACGCAAAAGACGAACAGAAAGAACAGGGTCCACAGTGAGGGCCCAAAATCCAAGACCCAGCTCTCGATGGAGTGAAACAGATCCACGTTGTCCTTTCCGCCGGTGAAATCGCTGCGATACGCTGGACAACCTTAACACCCGGCAATGAAGGGGCAAGAGAGCAATTCTCCCCAAGGAAGCGTCTCAGCCGCTGCTGACCGCCGGTAAACCGTCCCGAACGTCACGGGTTTCACATCTCGTAAGCGACTTGGCGTGAGCACGGTCGATGCGCAGCCGCGCCCGCACACCTTGCTGGAAAACTGTAGCTGTCTAAGTGAATTCCGGTTGACGGTCGGATCGAGCAGAGTGGGAGCTTGAAAGACTATCCTGATCTTGTCCGGCCGTTTTAGGCGATTGCCGTTTCTCGAGGACACAGGGAGATTCAACATGACTACCCGTTCAAAGAAAAAGTCAAACATTCTCTATGCTTTCTTGACTCTATCAGCTTTCATTCTCACGGGATGCCGCATGGAAGCAACCATAGAGGTGCATGCTAACGGTAAGACCAAAGAAGTCCTCATTTTCGAAGACGACAACGGGCAGATGGCCTCAATTGGCAGGACATGCGAGAACTTAAAGAACGTCCTCCCTAAAATCGGAAGTTTTGCGCACGGAGAAGGCACTAAAATGGAGGATATAACCTCTCCCGGAGGTCCCCTCACATGTAAGTTCACATCAGACAAGCCTTTAAACAAGGGAGATGGACTAGTTGACAACGGCGATTCTTATGGATTTGCCATACCTAAATCGCCGATGGAAGCTACAGAAACATACGAAGGAATAAGGATAAAGTTAACGATTCAAATGCCCTCTAAAGTAACTAAAACAAACATAGGAAAAATTGAGGGCAATAAAGTAATTATCAATAACTTTGACTATCTCTCTACAGGCATTTCTATCACTTCCGAGAAGGAGGGAAGCGCATCGCCCTTTCCCGCGTCTACTGCCGCATCTGGCAAAAAATCGGATACTGCAACTTCGAAAAACGACAATGACGGATTCCCTATGTGGGGATGGGGCGCCATTGGAGCAGCCGTCGTTGTAGCGGCGAGCGCCGTTATCGCCGCTACGACAAGGCACAGGAAACGACACCGATTCCCGAAAAGAAACGTGTAATTGTCCGTCTGCGAGCGACTCGATCCTCCTCGCTCCGGAATCTCAGCGATACAGATGAAATCACTACATTTCGCGGGCGGGGTCGACGAGGAAACAGAGTTCCTCGTCGACCCCGCCCGCGTTGCCATTCCTTTCCGAACCGGGTTCTAATCGCTTTCTTTACGGCACCCCGCCTCGAGGAAGGTAATCCTCTTGTCTGTTTCGTAGGCAGAAACCGACTTAGGTTTGACCGGCTTTTCCCGTCTCTGTTTCCTCTGCTTGTCTTTCGCGCGGTTTGTCTCCCCGCGCCCAGTCAAGCCAGACAGAACACGCGAAGAAGAAGACGAGCGGCTCTCAGCGGACGATCGCTCAATGGACCTCCCCGCAGCAAGACGGGAAGCCCCGCTGCGCGTTGCGAAAGAGTTTGCTCCACGGCTTGCCGTCGCCGTTTGGCTGGTCGCTCCGGCCCCGCGAGAAGCGCTTAACCCCGTTCCCCGAGTCGAGGACTGGACGGCTCGATTCGAAACGCCGTCCGTAGTGCGAGTGCCGTACGATCCGGCTTTCCCAGCCGAGTCTGGTGACGAAGTCGGGGTTCGAGCTGCAGTTGTTGTGCCCCGGAGAATGCCCGATCCTCGAGAAGAAGGGGCTGGGCTCGTCGCCCGAACCGTCGTCGTTGCCCCACGCACAATGCCGGTAGAACGGGCCGAAGAAGCCGAGACGGGTCTTGCTATACCGGTTGCCCCACCGCGAGCCGGCATAGTGCGGGCACCGGCTTCAGAATATGTCGCTCGAACCGCGGTTGTCGCCCCACGCAGGATACCCGACGAACTCGGCACGGTCGCTCGCACTGCGGCTCCCGACCGTGCGGGCAAGGCAGTAGTGGTGGGCGTCGCCGCCGCACGCGCGGCGCGCATAGCCTGATAGGCCTTATACCCAGCCACAGCCGTTCCTCCGCCGATGGCGGCGGCTGTGGCCAAAGGACTGAACACCGCTGGCGGAGCCGTCGTTGGATTCAAGGTACGCGAACCTCCCGGCGCAAAAGCACCCGCCTGCCCAGGCGCATAATGCGACCCCTGCAAGGCCACTCCGCTCGAGGCGCCGCCTCCGGGACCATAACCGCCGCCGACGGAGCCCCCAGCCGCGACATTTCCGGGAGTGTGCCATTCCGTAGCCGATCGCGTCGGCCCCTGGTAAGCAGGAGAGGCAGCCCCATGAACACCTGTTTGCCCGGCACCGTCGCCACTCCCTCGTCCAGCTTTGGCAGAGTCAGTGGACGCGCTGCCATGCCCTGACGAGGGAGCGAGTTCAGGTTGGTCGGGAAGAGAACCGATCAACTCATGCATCTCGGAACCGAGAACGTGCAGAACTTTCTTTGCCCGTTGATCAACCTCCGCATGCGCGGCATCAATTTCCGCTTGAGCGCCTGGAGCAACTGGACTATTAGCACTCATTGCTTTCACGACTTCAGTTCTGTCGATAAGATTGTTGACTCTTTGAAGAGTCTTTTGGATCTCCTGGCTGCCAGTCTGAGCCTTTTTTCCGCTCTCGACGGCCTTGCCTTGGATCTCCGCGAGTTTATCGACCTTCTGGGCGCGGCTTTCGAGGGAGCTCGCAAGGCCGTCCAGGCGGGCAGAAGCCGCCTGCGCCGTTTTGCCTTCCAGGCCCAAGTCGGCCGCCACGCGCCGGTTGATCTCGGCGACCCGGCGCATCCGGGCAGAGACGTCCCTGAGGTCGTCGTTGGCCTGCTCGATGGGGTCGGTCTTCCAGACTTCGATGATCTTCAGGCGATCAGCATTAGGGGTTGCCATCACTTACCGCCTCCCGAGCCCGTCGCGCCTTGCGAGGATCCGGAGTTCCCAGCCCCCGATTGAGACGGCCCCAAGCCAGCGCCAGACAATCCGGTCTCAAGCGCTTGAGAAATCGTCGACTGCCCTCCCGCAGATTGGGAAGTCGACTGCCCTCCCGCAGATTGGGAAGTCGACTGGCCTCCCGCGGATAGGGGAAACGAGCGAAGCCCCCGCCACAAAGCCTGCGCGATCGCCCCCATGCCTTGAGGCGGGGTGTACGTGAACTGGCGATCGAGTCTGTCGAGCGCGGCTGCGAACTCCGCACGCTCGGCGTCGTCCCGATAAGTGAAGCTGTCCAAGGAGGACCGCAAATCCTCAATCGTCGCCTTCTGCAGCTCCGAAAGCTGCTTCATTTCCTTGTCCACCGCGAACAGCGAGGTGTGCACCGGCGCCCTGAACTGCTGGAGCTCGTTGAGCCCCGACCAGCGGTCGTCGTCAGAGGGCGTGCACGCCCCGGTGTTCTGCAGATCCTGGCAGCTATTGCCCACAGCCGAGCTCAGAGAGGCCTTCGCCCCTTCGTACTCGGCGCCGGCTTGTTCCAGTTCAGATATTTGACGTCTGAACTGATCCTTGTCCATTCTAAATATGGCCACGCGATCATCCTCCCTTGGCATTAGATATGTAAGAACTGCGTTTGACGCATATACAGTAGCAAAAACAGGATATCCCATTCCGCTGTAGTTACAGACTACCCCAAACACCCCCGTTTCGCGCCGCACACACACGGCGTTACGTGTTAGAATGACGAAGAAGTAAGTAGCTGCCTGAAGAATTTCTTTCAAACTCATCCACTCGACACTATCCTCAGCCGGTCCAAACAATCCACGCGTTCGCGCCTCAACGAGGCAAACGTCGCAAACATATCAATTCGCGCACATCATGTGTTGGCCGAGCGCAGACCCATTCGCCATAAATTGCAGATTACGCGATTCACCATACACGATGAATCCGCACCAAAGAGGCTAAACTTACGTCATAATTGTTAAAGGGCATCATGGGAACGAGTTACATGCCCGAAGCCGGTGCGGCATCGACCGCTGGCGGCACGGATCCGACGCCAGGAATCCATGCCGATTTCGATTAGCAGCGGATGCGCCGCCCCGAGTCCCGAGACCGGCAGAAACCAATTGCCGGAGAAGCCGCACTTGGCTCGGCCCTGCCGGAGGGGCCGAGCGCTTGGCTTGGCCCCTCCGATCAAGCGTGAGCAGGCTTGCCCTTCGGCAAATCCCCTTTAGATCGAGGCGCCGTGGAGCAGAGCATAAACAAGAATCCCGCGGAAAGGATCCCTCAGAGGCTGAGCCTCGACTTCACGACCTCCGCGAGGTTTGCCGCGACGGCGTCGGCCTCCTCCTGCGTTGCGGCTTCAACCATGACTCTCACGAGCGGTTCGGTTCCGGAGGGGCGGAGCAGCACCCGCCCGGTCTCGCCCAGAGCGCGCTCGGCGGCACTCACGGCGGCCGCGACCTCCTCGTCCGTTTCTGTGCGGGTCTTGTCGACGTCGGCCACATTGACGAGCGTCTGCGGGAGGCGCCGGACCACCCCCGCGAGGTCGGCGAGCGGCCGCCCGGTTCTCGCAACCTCGGCGGCCACGAGCAGCGCGGTGAGGGTGCCGTCTCCGGTGGTGGCGTGGTTGAGATTGATGACGTGGCCGGACTGCTCGCCGCCGAGCACATACCCGCCCGCGCGCATGGCCTCGAGGACGTAGCGGTCGCCGACGGCCGTTTGAACCGTTGCGATCCCCTCCTTGCGCATGGCGAGGATGAGGCCGAGGTTGGACATCACCGTCACAACGAGCGTGTCCCCCGCAAGTTCGCCGCGGTCCCTCATCGCAATGGCAAGCAAGCCCATGATCTGATCCCCGTCGACCATCGCGCCCGAGGCGTCCACGGCGAGGCAGCGGTCGGCGTCGCCGTCGAAGGCGAAACCGAAATCCGCCCTGGACGCCACGACGGCTGACTGGAGCTGTTCGGGGTGGGTAGACCCGCATTTGTCGTTGATGTTGTGCCCGTCGGGCGAGGCGTTGATGACGACGACGTCGGCGCCCGCCCTGCGCAGAGCCTCGGGGGCGACGGCGCTGGTGGCCCCGTTCGCGCAGTCGACGACGATTCGCAGGCCGGTCAATTCGACGTCGATCGACCCGACGAGGTGCTCGATGTAAACCGAGTCTGCCATTTCGACGGCGGATTCGATCCTGCCCACGCCTTCGCCGACGGGCCTGTCCCATTCGGCGCCGAGGAGGGCTTCGACCTCGTCCTCGATGGAGTCTTCGAGCTTGAACCCGCCGCGCGCAAAGAACTTGATGCCGTTGTCGGGCATAGGGTTGTGGGAGGCGGAGATCATCACGCCGAGGTCGATGTTCTGGGAGGCTGTGAGATAGGCCAGCCCGGGGGTGGGCAGCACATCGACTTGTTCGACGTCGACGCCGGCGCCGGCCAGGCCTGCCGCGACGGCCTGCGCGAGCATGGCCCCCGACAAGCGCGTGTCTCGGGCGACAACCGCCCGGGGGCGCCCCTCTCCGCCTTGTGCGAGAGCCCGAGCGGCGGCTTCGCCTAATTCGAGTGCCAGTTGTGCCGTAATCTGGCGATTGGCGAGCCCTCGCACGCCGTCAGTTCCAAAAAGTCGGGCCATGATTCCTCTCCGGTTCGAGAAAAGATCGCTGTTGTGACGATCCCAAGTATGGCACTGCTGCGCCCGCCAGCCGAACTCCTCCACAATGTGAGCCGGCGGAACGCTTCAAAACGCCCTGAATCACAAAACACATAAATACCGCTGTTCCGGGTTCGACACGGAAGTCGGCGTCGCAAAGGACGCCGTGCGCGAATTGGCGCCGGGCAGACGTCTCGCGTGCATTTGCGGAGGCCAACACCAGCCGGCGTTGAGGCGGGTGCCTTGGAAATCGCTGTGTGAAGCAGACGCCCCGGAAACATCAATGTGAAGCAGACGCCCCGGAAACATCAATGTGAAGCAGACGCCCTGGGAAACATCAATATGACGCAGACGCCCCCGAAAACGGTGGCGGCATCACAATTGTGGGCCCGTCGGTTCTTCCGACGGGCCCACAAAACGCCTGATTGCCTTTGGCGCCGACGGCCTGCGCGCCGTCAACCCTCCTTTCCGCTGCCCGGCGTCGAGAACGCCTCAGCAGCGGAAACAGATCAACGCTTAGAGAACTGCGAGGCCTTGCGCGCCTTCTTCAGGCCGGCCTTCTTGCGCTCGACGGCTCGGGCGTCGCGGGTGAGGAAACCGGCCTTCTTGAGAGCGGGGCGGTTGGCCTCACGGTCGATCTCGTTGAGGGCGCGGGCAATTCCAAGGCGAAGTGCGCCGGCCTGGCCCGAAACGCCGCCTCCATTGATTCGGGCGACGACGTCGAACCTTCCCTCGAGGTCGAGGAGGGCGAACGGCGAACGAACGAGCTGCTGATGGAGCTTGTTCGGGAAATAATCGTCAAGCTTGCGCCCGTTGATCTTCCATTCGCCGCTTCCCGGAATGAGCCTGACGCGTGCAACGGCCTCCTTGCGGCGGCCGAGCGCCTGGCCCGGGGCTGTCAGGGATGCGCCCTGACCGATGCGGGGAGCTTCGCTCTCCGTGGTGTACGAGCCGCTGAAATCCTCGCTCAGCGCCTCGGTTTCAACTGTCGTTTCAGACATTCAATACGTCCTGTTCCTGAAAGCTCACTGAGCAATCTTCTTGAGCTCGAAGGTCTCGGGCTTCTGGCCCGCATGTGGATGCTCCGTTCCAGCATAAACCTTAAGCTTGGCAAGCTGCTTGCGTCCGAGGCGGTTCTTAGGGAGCATCCCGCGAACCGCCTTGACGACGGCGCGCTCAGGGTGCTTGGCAAGCAGCTCTGTGTAAGAGGTCGCCCTCAAACCACCCGGGTACCCGGAGTGGTGGTAGGCGAATTTCTGCTCGAGTTTCGAACCGGTCAGAGCGACCTTGTCAGCGTTGATGACGATGACGTAATCGCCTCCGTCGAAATGCGGGGCGTAGGTCGGCTTGTGCTTCCCACGGAGCAGGGTGGCAACGTGCGTTGCCAGTCGGCCTAGGACGACGTCGGCGGCATCGATGAGATACCACTTAGGCTCGACGTCGCCGGGCTTCGGTGAATACGTGCGCACGGGCGTAGCCTTCGTTTCTTATACTGGGACCGCACAGAAGCATGCGGAACCCACGGTCTTGCAAAAACTTTGTTGGACGCTGGCCGACGAGTGGGAAGGCATCGCGCGCAGCGTGCACAACAACTTAAAAGTGTACGTCCCCCCATGCTTGCCGGTCAAAGAAGCAGAGTGTGAGCTCGCACGCGTCGGCGAGACGATGGAACAGGGAGTGCAGAACCGACGGAAGCTGCTATCGTCGATGTGTGATGGAAACCAGTTTTGGCGGGCCGGAAAAGAGCCCCGGACTTCTGCTGTGGCGCACGATGCTGGTGTGGCGCCGCGAGGTAAACGCAGCATTGGCCTCCCTCAATCTCACGCATTCCCAATTCGTTCTGCTCACGTGTACGTGGTGGCTCGAAACCCACGGGGACGGCCCTGCCACCCAAGTCGCGATCTCCGACCTTTCGGGGCTCGACGTCAGGACCACGAGCCAGGGGCTCCGAAACCTCGAATTGGACGGCTTCGTCAAACGCGCCTCTGCCCCCGGAGACAAGCGGGCCCTCATCGTTGCGACCACCGAGAAGGGGCGCGAGGCAGGCCAAGCCGCAATAGCGAAGGTCGAAGAGGTCGATGAGCGCTTCTTTCTCCGCCGACGCCGCCTGCGCTCAGCGCTCCTCATGGAGGCCAAACAGCCTCGCGACGTTTTCGCGCCTGTAGGGAAACCTCGGCAGTCAGAGACTTCCGGCCAGGCCGAAGCTGCGGTGCAATCGGAGAGCCCGCGCCAAGCCTGAACATACGCGTAATCGAACATTCCGAACTGGGCAGCCGCCGCACAATCGCGCATTCCCGGCCGATCCCTCAATGTCTGCCAGCTCGGGCCGGCTCATCCCTTGACGGAGTCGTTGACCTGGAAGCCCTCGGCGGGACCGAAGCAGAATTGAGCCGATCCCCCGCCGCCCTGTCCGCTTCCGGGGGCGACGTCGAGCAGTGTGAACGTTCCGACCCCGTTGTGGGTGACCGATTGCCCCACTTCGAGGTGTTTGTTGATTCCCGACGCCCTGTCGCCCCCGATCAGGCCCAGCTGCCCTTTTCCGTTTTCCACGCGAATGCCCGTTGCCACATAGCTGGGGCCGTTGGGTGCCCCTGGGTAGAAGGGGCCGCCTTCATGCAGGGTGACCATGTACTCGCTGTCTGCACACATTTTTTTCTGCCCTTTCTGGGATGTCGAGTTCGGCGATGCGCTCGCCGTGGGCGCGCCTGTCGCAGGCGTTGTTTGCTGACCGCCCGGAATCGGGCGAACCGCGGTCGGAGCCGTATCGACTGCCGTCGGGGCCGTGTCAATCGCGGTCGGGGTCTCCGACCGCTGATTGGATCGCGGCGTCGTCGATGCGGAGGCGGTCGGATCCGGGGTTTCTCCCCCGCATCCGGCGAGTCCGGCGAACACAACGGCGCATGCCAGCGCTTGCATCATCCGTCTCATTTGACGCTCCCGATCGTCGTGGAGCCGTAGTACTTTTCGTAGTCTTCCCAACTCATGGTGAAGGTCCCGTCGACTTCCCTTCCGGTTTGATCGTTGTTGTGTCCATGCGGATTGGCCAACGTCACGCCGTTTTGGTCGGCATCGACAACCATATAAGCATGCGCGCCATAGAGTACGACATTCGTTTTCTCGCCGTTGGGAAGAGTTACGCCGACTTCAGCCTTGCCGTCGTCGGGGAAGTTCTCACGGGGCGCGCTTGCAGTCTCCGCAGTCACCGGATTGGAGCTGTTCGCGGCATTGATGATCTCCCTTCTTTCATTCGAAGAGTATCCCCCTTGCCCACTTACGTCCGAGGCCGGATTGTTCGTCAAATCCTGAGTGGCTTCATTTGGCCACCCGCCCGATATGCCGTTGTCCTTTCCCGAGTCGAGGGCGCCTCCGGGATGCTGTTGTCCGTATGCCGATTCGAGAATAGAGGCGTAGTTCGGCTTGCCGTCCGGCCCCGTCACGCCGTTGGCATAGACGTCGTCGACGAAGACCGTTCGAGACGCCTTGGCATCGGGATGAAGGGGATCGTCGTAAACCGTCACCATGAAACCGTCGGGCTTCCCGTCGGGGCCGTAGTGCACCTTGATCGAATCCTGAATGGTCTGACGCCCCTCGGGGCTCTTGGTCAGCGCCATGATGGCCGCAAGATAGTAGCAGTCTCCGATGCCGTGCTGCTGAATGTCCTCGTAGCTCATGTTCCCGGAGGCGATTTGGGCGTTGATCGCCTCTATCTGCTCGGGCGAAAGGCCCGACCTTCTCCCGATGCCATTCCCATCGGGAACGCCGGCCTCTATGTGAAGGGCTTCACGCAAACGGGCTGCGCATTCCGTGGCGGCGCCTTTCGCTTGTTCGACATACGAATCGAAAGAAGCCTTGTTTCTATCCGCTTCCATCTGAAAGAACGGGTAGCTGACCAACTTCGTAACCGGATCCAGACCTTCGTACTCGGCGTCGAGCGCATCATTGCTCGCCTTGAGGTCCGCCACGGACTTCTTGTAGCCGTCGAGAGCCCACCCGTAGACCGACAGGGCATCGGCGGCTTCATTCGCTCCGTTGCTGAGCGTAGAGAGATCGTCTGACTCGGTCTGAACGCCCCGTTCGAAACTGTCACGCGACTCCCCTGCCCACTGGGGCGCAAGCGATCCCGCGTTCAGGCAGGATACCCGAATTTCGGCCACTCTTTCCGCGTATTCCTTCCAGCTCCGCGAAAGGGAAAATACGGCCGCAGGATCACCCTGCAGCTTGCCGACGGCATTGCTGAAGGTTCCCATAAGATCAATCCTCCCGATCCGCGCTGCCGTATACGTCTGCCGCATTCCTCTCGAATGCTTGTCTGGATGCGTCGTCGGAGGCCTCAAAACCCGCCGTCGTTTCATGCACAGCCTCGGAAGCCCGTTCGATCCAATCCGCGACTTCCACGGCGCGCTTCTTTGCGTCGCCGCGAACCCGCACTGAAGCCTCCACTAGGCCAAAGCTCCCGAGAGAGCCAACGGAGCCCCCTATCGGACCGTCGAGTTCGGTAAGCTGCACCGAGAGATCTTCCAAACGCGCTCCCAAACCCTTCATCTCACCGGGGTCGAGCGACGTGGTATATGGCATGGCCTCTCCTTTCTCACGTTTTCAAACAAATCGAGTCGCCTATTTGAAAAGCTTGGACAATCGCTTATTAAGCTAAAGTATTTCTTAGTTTATCGCGGGCCATGGAGAGAGTCGATAGCTCAATTGGACACAGGTACCCGCCGATTGCCGCCGCGCACCCACTCGCGCACCGCGGTGGCGCTCACCGCGAGCACCACGAAAACCGACACTCCCGTGAGTATGACGTCGGCGAGCTTCGAGAAATCGAGGAGCAGAAGATGGGAGAAGGCCGTGATGGAAGATATAGTCATGAGACCGACCCAAGCCCACCTCTGCCTGTCCGCGGTCAAAAGCCACAGCGCGAATTCAACCGCCGGCATGACCAGTTTCGAAGCGGTGACCTGAGGGTCCACCGCCACCTGGATGCCGGCAAAAATGAATCCCCACAGCGCGAGCGCCCCTGTGAAAAGAAGCGGCAGCGGCGGAATGTGGTGGCGGGCAACGCTTTTGTCCGGGCGGGGCATTTGCGGGGCGGGACCGCGTTCGGACGCGCCGCGCATATCGAGAACCGGAAGGTCGCCGTCGGTGTTGATCGCGTCGCCGCCGCCGTTTCGAGAGTGGTAGGCCGTGGAGAACTTGTCGATGACGGCGACGTCGATCTTCGGGTCGGCGTACCTCAGGGTGTCGATGATGAAATCGCGCTCGGCGTCGGTGTCGGCGTCGACCTTGTGCGTAATCTGCCCGGTGAAAAGCGAAAAGCCGACCGACCTGTCATAGGTTCCGGCCGCGAGGAAGTCCACGCGCTGCCCGCCGGGAAGATGCCATCCCTCGGGAGTCGGCCAGAATCTGACATGGTGGCGCCTCGATGCGTTGCCGTCGACCTCCTTCTGGTAGGCGAAGGCCTGCTTGCGCCCAAAAAGGTAGAGGTTCGACACGGGCGCGGATGGGTACGGCCTCTTGAACAAGGAGGAGACGACGATTCCCCATGACGAGCGCACGGTGACTTCGTCGGCGAGCACCCACCCGGCAGCCTGCATGCCGGCGTGGATGTCGTCGGCCGTCCCGTCGACCGCCAGGTTGACGGGGTCGCCCAGCACGCCGTCGCCCGTTCGGGTGCGTCCGATGAAATAGTCGGGAACGTACAAGAGGGTGAGGATCTGATGGATGCGCGGAACGGCCAGATAGGCGCTAGTCGCCCAGAAGGCGACGAGGTTGAGGACCCACAGGGAATCGCCTGGCTTGGCGTGCACGGCCATTTCGGTTGCCAGCCATCCGACGAAAACCAGCGCGATGACTACGTACAAAGCCGCCACTGCGTCCCATATCGGGGTGCGTTTGCGGCCGCTGACCTTGCGCGGCCTCGTCCTGTATTCGGGCGGCTCTGCCGGAATCGGATAGCGGGCGTCGGCGACGTCGGCTCGCCCCGACTCCGTCGCCCCTGCCTTGTCCCCGCTCAACTCAGTCCCTCCCCCAAGGCGGCGTCTCCAGCGCCGCCGGCGTCTCCTTCGGGTTCGCGGTCTTCGACCGTCTCTCGCAAAGCCCGGGTCAGCCGGGCCCTGGCTGCGAGCTGCGAATCCTCGGGATATTCAACCGACTCCAAAGTGAGCGGATGCGGCGGGGCGACGGCGACTTCCCCGTTGCGCGAGCGCTCTTCCAGGCGTCGGGCGGGCCATTCTTCGTCGCGCCGGCCGGCGCCCACCTTGAGCAGCGACCCCACGAGCGTGCGAACCATCGAGTGGCAGAAGGCGTCGGCCCGCGCGGTCACCTCGACGAGGCCGCCCTTGCGTTCGACCTTCAGCTCGAGGAGCTCGCGGATCGTCGTCGCCCCTTCCCGGGGCTTACAATAAGAAAGGAAATCGTGCTCCCCCGTCAGCTTGCGCGCAGCGGCGTCCATCGCCTCGACGTTGAGCGGCTCGCGAAGCCACAGAACGTCGCGGCGCCGCAGCGGATCGAAACGGGCGGGGTCGTCGCACACCCTGTAAGAATAGGTCCGGGAAAGCGCGGAAAACCTTGCGTCGAAGCCTGCGGGCGCGAAATCCACGCCGGTCACCGCGACGTCCGAGCTTCCCTTCGGCCCCGGCGACTCTCGCGCCAGCAGGGCGGAAAGCCTGCGCATGATCGCCTGGCACGGGTCGCCTGCGCGCCGCGCCGCGCGTGCCAGCTCGTTTTCGCCCACGTCGACGTGGGCGACCTGACCGCGCGCGTGGACGCCGGCGTCGGTCCGCCCGGCGACGGTCAGTGCGTGCGAGCCGCCGGTTATGAGGTTGAGAGCTTCCGTCACCGTCCCTTCGACGGTTCGCAGACCCGGCTGGACCGCCCAACCATGAAAGTCAGTGCCGTCGTAGGACATGCGAAGGCGGAGCCGATGCGCTACCGTCGAATCCATGACGCCAGTGTCCCACACCTCGCATTCACATGCGCTGCCCGAGCCTTCCCGCGAGTCGAATCCGCTGACTTTGGCCGTGGACTGCGGAGGCGGCGGGATCAAGACCTCCCTCCTTGACCTCAACGGCTTCCAGGCGGCCCCTCCTCAGCGCACGGCAGTGCGGTATCCTTTCTCGCCCGAGGATCTGCTCGAAATCATAGAAAGCCATGCGTCGCAGGTTGAGCGATTCGAACGGATCACCCTCGGCATGCCGGGTATGATCCGGCGCGGCGTCGTCGTCTACACTCCCCACTACATTCGCAAGGCAGGCCCCCACACGAAGCTCGACCCCGAACTTGAGACGGCGTGGAACGGCCTGGACATGGAGTCGGCGCTGCACGCGCGTTTCGCCGTTCCTGCGCTCGTCCTCAACGACGCCGAGGTCGCCGCTGCCGGCGTCGTTTCGGGCGAAGGGGCGGAGCTCGTCATGACCCTCGGCACGGGGCTCGGCTGCGCTTTCGTCGACGGCGGGCGCCTCGCCCCCCACCTGGAGATTTCCCACGCACAGATGCGGTGGGGATTGACGTACGACGACGTCGTCGGCGAGGCCGAACGGATACGGCTCGGCGATTCGGCATGGTCGCGTCGCGTGCTGCGGGCGATCGACACGCTGTGGCCGGTTTTCCGGTGGGACCGCCTCTACATCGGGGGCGGCAACTCGCCGCGGATCTCCCCCGCCGCACGCTCGCGCCTGGGAGAAAACGTCCTGTTCATCCCGAACGCCGCGGGAATGAACGGGGGCGTGCGGGCATGGGCCCTGGCCAAACCGCACACGTAGGCCGCTCTACGGCCGGCAACCGAATCAGGCTAGCAGCAGCCCGTCGTCACGCCGTCCTCGGCGGCTTCGCTGCGCGCCCGCCAGAACTCGCGGGCAGGTATCGGCTCGCAGTCGGGGTGCTCGCGCCGATGCCGTGCGACGTACTTTTCGTACGCCGACTCCCCCGTCAAATCGCGCCAGAATGAGCGGAAAGCTGCGAGCCCGCGGCGAAGCCCCGCAAACGGGCGGCGCACGCCCTTTGCCGTCTCACCCATTTTTAACTTCCTCATTTCCATCCCTGCTTCGGTCCTCGTTTCCTTCTTTCTTCGTGCCGGGAATGAGGTTCGGATCGCCGACGATCGCGTACTCTTTGACCAGTTTCTTGTCGAGCGGCGTGGCGATCATCGCCGTCGGGGCGAAGAAATTCGACTCGACGTAGGGATCCTCCGACGTCGTCGTGTCGCCCGTTCGAATCGTCTTGGCCACGCGCAACGCAGCGCAGACCACGACGAAGGCGACGGCGGCGAGGAAGACGATCGAAAGGGTCCCTTGAATGAAGGTGTTGCGGATGACGGCTTCCGTCTCCGAGATCTTCCCCGGGTCGCTCAATCCCGGGAGGGCCTTGCGGGCGTCGCGCCATTGCTGCCAGTAGCCGACCTTTGGATCGGTGGAGAATATCTTCTCCCACGACGCCGTGAAGGTCACGGCAGTGTCGAAGACGAAGGGTATGAGCGGTATCCACACGTACTTCGTGTACCCTTTTCGCACAACCATCACGGTCACCAGCAGCAGGGCCACAGCGGCTATCAATTGATTGGCGATGCCGAAGAGCGGGAACAGGGTCTGGATTCCGCCTCGCGGGTCCGTCACGCCCATGAGCAGCAAGGAGCCCCAGGCCGCAACGACGGCGGCCGTGGCGCCCCACGCTCCCGCCCGCCACGACGGGTCTTTGAACTTCGGAAACACGTTTCCGAGGGCGTCGGACACTTGGAATCGGGCGACTCGGGTGACGGCGTCGACGGCGGAAAGGATGAACAGAGCCTCGAACATGATGGCGAAGTGGTACCAGAAGCCCATCATTCCCGATCCCCCGCCGATCTGGTGGAGAATATGGGCCATGCCGACCGAAAGCGTGGGCGCCCCGCCGGTTCGGGAGACGATCGACGGCTCGCCGACGTCTTTGGCGACCTGCTTGAGGGCTTCGGCTCCGGTGTACGTCTTTTCGTTTCCCTTGCTGTCGGTCGACTCCCACCGCGGAACGACCTTGTTGCCGTGGACGTCGGTCACCCCGAGGTTGCCCACCGCTTTCGATGTGATTTCTTCCCGGTCCTTCGTCGTTTGGGTGATGTTAGTTCCGGCGAGTTTGTCGACGGTTGCCTCCGAGGTGTTCATCCCGAAATAGATGCCCTGGTTGAGGGAGGCAGCGGCGGCCAGCGCCATGATGGCGACGAAGGATTCCATAAGCATTCCTCCGTAGCCGATCATCCGGGTTTGGGATTCCTTTTGAACCATTTTTGGAGTGGTTCCCGAGGACACCATGGCGTGCATTCCCGACAGGGCGCCGCAGGCGATAGTGATGAAAAGGAACGGGAAGAGGGTCCCGGCGAACACCGGGCCGTCGGTGTTGCCTGCGAATTCGGTGACCGCGGGCATTTCGACGAGGGGCCGGACCACGACGATGCCGGCCGCCAGAATGACGATCGTTCCGACCTTCATGAACGTCGACAGGTAGTCGCGGGGCGTCAGAAGCAGCCACACCGGAAGGATGGCGGCGAAGAAGCCGTAGATGATCATCGCCCACACCAGCGTGGTCGGCGAGAGATGAAGGTATTCCCTTCCGAAGTCCGTGTTCGCGACCCATCTTCCGGCGAAGATCGCGACGACGAGGAGGGCGCAGCCCGCGATCGAGACCTGCGTGATCTTTCCCGGTTGGATGTAACGGAGCCACAGCCCCATTCCAAGGGCGATCGGAATCGTGCAGCCGACGGAAAAGACGCCCCACGGGGATTCGGCGAGGGCGTTGACGCAAACCATCGCAAGGACGGCGAGGACGATCATGAGCATGACGAGGACGACGACCATGGCCACCGTTCCGCCGACTCGTCCGATTTCGTCGCGCGCCATTTGGCCGAGGGAACGCCCGCCTCGCCGCATGGAGAAGAAGAGCACGAGCATGTCCTGGATCGCCCCGGCGATGCACACGCCGAAGATAATCCACAGCGTTCCCGGGAGGTATCCCATCTGGGCGGCCAGGACCGGGCCGACGAGCGGGCCGGCGCCGGCGATGGCGGCGAAATGGTGGCCGTAGAGCACCACTCTGTGGGTGGGGTCGAAATCCTTGCCGTTGTTGACTCGTTCCGCGGGGGTTGCGTTGGAGTCGTCGGGCCGCATGACCTTGCGCTGGACGTAGAGCGCGTAGAAGCGGTAGGCGATGGCGTATGTGCACACCGCGGTTATGACGAACCATATTGTGTTGACCTCTTCGCCGCGCACGAGGGCGAGCATCGTCCACCCAAGCGTGCCCATCGTGGTGATCGAGATCCACAGCGCGATTTTCGGGAGCGTCCACGAGTTGTCGGGTTTGACGCCCACAGGAACGCCGTCTTTGTTTCGAATGACGAGTTTCTCTTCTTCGGCCGTGTAGGCCGGCAGGTCCGCGGTGACCGTGTTGTCCATGAGGAAATCCCTTCTTATTCCACGCCGAACTTGAGGGACGTCGCCGGCGTCGCGGTGGCGTCATTGCAAGCCTAGCTGCCTCCACCGCCATAGCCAAGCATTCTTCGAATTTTGCTCGGGGCTGCCGTGGAACTCTGTTCGGGATAGCGGGGAAACTTCGTCCGAGGTCACTGTGAAGCTTCGCCTAGCATCACGAAGAAACGACCGTCGAAAGTCGCTGTGAAGCCTCTCCTGACATCACGAAGAAACGACCGTCCGAAATCGCTGTGAAGCTTCGCCTGAGGTCATCGTGAAAAACGGAGCGGGGCGCATATGTGCGCCCCGCTCCGGATTGAGGATTTCGCGCGATGGGCTCGCGTGAGGATCACTTGGGCTCGTCAGCCTCAGCGTCCTTCTTGGCCGCAGTTTCCTTGACCGCCTCGCCTGCCTCCTTGGATTCGACGGTGTCGGCCGCGGTTTCGGCGGCCTCCTCTGCGTCGGCGCTTTCCTTGGCTTCTTTCGCGAGCTTTTGGGCTTCTGCCGCCTTCTTGGAGGCTTTCTCAGCTTCGCGAACCGCTGACTGCTTGGGCGAGACCTTTTCCGTCACGAGTTCGATGCGCGCGAGCGCCGCGTTGTCGCCCTTGCGGTTGCCTAGCTTGATGATGCGGGTGAATCCGCCGTTTCGTTCGGCGAACTTCGGCCCGAGCTCCTCGAACAGGATGTAGGCGAGCTCGCGGTCTTGGAGGACGCGAAGGGCGAGACGGCGATTGTAGGTGTCGCCGCGCTTGGCCTTCGAGATCAGTCGCTCGATGTGGGGCTGAACGGTCTTGGCGCGAGTCTGGGTGGTTGTGACCGCACCGTGGCGGATGAGGTCCTTGCACAGGTTCGCGATGATGTGGCGCTGGTGGGCGGGCGAGCCGCCCAGACGCGGGCCCTTAGTGGGCTTGGGCATAGTAGTGTCTCCTATGAAAAATCGGGCTTCAGCCCTGCGAGTCGTCGCTGAACTGCATCGTGTAGCTCTCCTCGCCGAAGCTGGAGACGAAACCAGCGGGCGAATCTTTCAGGCGCAGGTCGAGCTTGAGAAGCTCGTCCTTGACGTCCTCGATCGACTTCGCGCCGAAGTTGCGGATGTCGAGGAGGTCGGCCTCAGAGCGTTGAATGAGTTCACCAATGGTGCGGATGCCTTCACGCTGCAGGCAGTTCTGCGAGCGGGCGGGAAGGTTGAGAATCGTGATGGGCCGCTGCAGGTCCGAGGACTGGGTTTCGACGACGGGCGGGGGGCCCAGCTCGATTCCTTCGACCTCGTTGTTGAGCTCGACGCACAGCCCGAATAGCTCGACGAGCGTCTTGCCGGCGGAGGCGAGCGCGTCCCGCGGCGTCGTCGAAGGCTTCACTTCGACGTCGACGACGAGCTTGTCGAAGTCTGTGCGCTGGGCGACTCGGGTCGCCTCGACTTTGTAGGACACCTTGAGAACGGGCGAATAGATCGAATCGATCGGAATGCGGCCGATTTCGTCCTCTTCTCCCTTGTTCTGAGCGGCGGAGACGTAGCCTCGACCGCGCTCGACGGTGAGGTCGATCTCGATCTTGCCTTTATCGTTCAGCGTGGCGATGTGGAGGTCGGGGTTGTGGATCTCGACGCCGGCGGGCGGCGTGATGTCAGCGGCCGTGACCTCTCCCGGACCCTGCTTGTGCAGGTACATGAGGACCGGCTCGTCGTTTTCCGAGGAGACGACGAGTTCCTTGAGATTGAGGATGATGTCTGCGACGTCCTCTTTGACCCCCGCGATCGTGGAGAACTCGTGGAGGACTCCGTCGATGCGAACCGATGTGACGGCCGCGCCGGGAATTGACGAAAGCAGGGTGCGGCGCATGGAATTGCCAAGCGTGTAGCCAAAACCCGGCTCGAGGGGTTCGAGGATGAACCGCGAGCGGTACTCCGAGACCTGCTCTTCGGTGAGAACAGGGCGCTGTGCGATAAGCACGATTCTTTCCTTTCATGGACGCCCGCTATTTGACGTCCAGTCGCCCGCAGGCCATCCGTCCGGCCTGCGGAGTGCGGATATCCGCTGTGCCCGCCGAGGCGGGCCGTGCGTCACACGCGGCGACGCTTCGGGGGGCGGCAGCCGTTGTAGGCTTGCGGCGTCACGTCGGAAATCGATGTGACCTCGAGGCCCGACGCGGTGAGGGAACGGATCGCCGTCTCACGGCCGGAGCCGGGTCCCTTGACGAAGACGTCGACCTTCTTCATTCCGTGTTCCATGGCGGCGCGGGCGGCGTTCTCCGCGGCGAGCTGCGCGGCGTAGGGCGTCGATTTGCGCGAGCCTTTGAAACCGACCTGGCCCGAGGAGCACGAGGCGATGACGGCGCCGTTCGGGTCTGTGATCGAGACGATCGTGTTGTTGAACGTGGACTTGATGTGGGCCTGGCCTGCGACGACGTTGCGACGCTCCTTGCGACGCGGACGGCGGGAGCCGGAAGAGGCCTGGCGGGTCTTGGGGGGCATGATCTACTCCTACTGCTTACTTCTTCTTCTTGCCGGCGACGGTGCGCTTGGGACCCTTGCGGGTGCGCGCGTTCGTCTTCGTGCGCTGGCCGTGGACGGGCAGGCCGCGGCGGTGCCTCAGGCCCTGGTAGCAGCCGATTTCGATCTTGCGGCGAATGTCAGCCTGAACCTCGCGGCGCAGGTCGCCTTCGACCTTGTAGTTCTCGTCGATGTGCTTCTTGAGAGCGACGAGCTGGTCCTCGGTGAGGTCGCGGACGCGAACGTCCGGGCTGATGCCGGTGGCCGCGAGCGTTTCCGCCGAGCGGGTGCGGCCGATGCCGTAGATATAGGTGAGCGCGATCTCAACTCGCTTTTCGCGAGGAAGATCGACGCCGGATAGACGTGCCAATTTCTTAGCTCCTTGATAGTCCGAAGGTGTGGAACACTGCCTCTCCTCCGCTGAGCAGCGGAGCCCCGGCCTTCGGTCCGGGGGTTGCCTTGCGGCGGGCAGTGCGGTTGACGCGGGAAGACCCGCTGCGCCGGTTCACCCTTGGCGCTGCTTGTGCCGCGGGTTCTCGCAGATCACCATGACGCGGCCGTGGCGACGGATCACCTTGCACTTGTCACAGATCTTCTTGACGCTGGGCTTGACCTTCATTGCTGTACTTCCTTGCCGTCAGAGCACTGGCGGCGATAGAAAATCGGGGCTCACTTATAGCGGTACACGATGCGCCCGCGGGACAGGTCGTAGGGAGTCAATTCGACTACCACGCGGTCCTCCGGGAGAATCTTGATGTAATGTTGGCGCATCTTGCCGGAGATGTGAGCGAGCACAACGTGCCCGTTCTCCAGCTCGACGCGGAACATCGCGTTCGGGAGGGCCTCGACGACCGCCCCCTCAACCTCGATGACTCCATCCTTCTTCGCCATAACCCTCGCTAACACTCCGATCGGCCCCGCACCGGGTTGCGCGGTTCCGAGGCAGACCTGCTTTTGGGCAGGACGTACCAACGATCAATATTACACGGTCCGCCTGCTTGACGGTAGCGGCGATCCGGTGCAGTAGATCACCGACGGCTCAGCGCCTTTCCCGAACGACTCACCCATCGTGATGCTCCAAAAGCTTCGCACATTTCCAAAACGGCCCCTCGAACAGTTTTCCCCGCGTCCGTTCTAAGCAACCCCGTTTCGATCCCGAACGCCCTGCCCCTATTCCAAGCGCCCTGCTCCTGCTCTGAGCATCTCCCCCATCCCGAATGCCCTGCCCCCATTCCAAGCGCCCTTTCTTGTTGTCTGCCCCACGCGGCCTCCCCTCTATCCCGAACGGTCCATTCCGGCTCCAGTCCCCATACCCCAAGGAGCCCGTTCCATCCCGACATCCCAAGGAGCCCGTTCCATCCCGAGAGCCCTTCCCATTGCATGTCCGGAGCGCTCGTTCCGCCGTCTGTCCTGAACACCCTTTCCCGTCTGAGAATGTTCTTTATAACAAAAGAGGCGAAAGTCGATTTCACTCTTCCATCGACGGCGGAATGCCGGTAAGCTCTCAGACATAAACATCTACAGATCGGGCGAAGCGGAAGAGCTATGTGCCTCTAGGCGCTAAGCGTCGAGCTGCGTGTCGCCCGCAGAAACACTTGGCGCCAGGCGGCGGAATCCATGCCGTCAGACGTCGAAACGCATACCGTCAGACCCCGAGAAACACATATCGTCAAACCTCACAATGAAAGGGACACTCCAATGGGCGAGCTCAAGTTCGATCGCGACAAGGCAGGAATCAAGGCCATCGCCGGATGGGACGACGCGGACTACTACAACGGCGTCGGCAAAGGCATCGACGCTTGCATCGGCGACGTCGTAAAGATAGCCGTGAGCCTGCCAACCGACACAGTTAACGCCGGATGGAAGACCGACAACAACGGGACGAGCGCACTGAGGAAGACGCTCGACTGGACGATAAAGCTGTTCGCCGGCGCCGCCCGGGAGATCGCCGACGGGTGCGCAACCCTGGGCTCGGGAATCAAGTCGGGAATCGAGAACTTCGACTCCCAGGAGGACAACTCGGCGACGCGCTTCGACATGCTGCAATCCTCTCTGCCCAAGAAGTGACGGCTTTCGCAATGCATGCACATAGACATTTCATGACGCACACGCCCGCATGCCCGCAGGCTGAAGATGAATCGGACAAAGACCGAACGGGCCAGACAACGTCGAAGCCCGCCCGACCCCGCCGCGGGAACGCGACCGCACGGGCGCGCCTTTTCCACGCAGTCGCGGGGCTGCTGTCCGCATTGCTTCTGCTGGTCGGCGGCTGCGCCTCACTTAACGTCGATTCGAAGGATCTTGTTCTTGCCGTCGAGTTCGACAACGACGATTGGGGCAAACCGGACGATTTCACACATGGAAACAGCGAACAATACGGAGGACCACATATCCTTCTTAAAATGAAACTCAAAGGGTCCGAAACTGGATCGATTCTATCGATACGTTCAAGGAAAATGTCGCAGAGCGAAAAGACCTTGCGAAAACAGCTAACTAGGGAAAACGGAGTACCCGGGGCGCACAAGTTAGAAGTTAGACCGTTTAAGCATCCAAGAAAGATAGGAGGCCGAGATGCGTACGGTTACTCCTATTTTGAAAACGATTCCAAAAGATGGGCACAGGTATGGTACGTCGACTGTCCAGCTGGCTACTTTTGTGAAGTATATGTTGAAAGCCCAGTAGAAGCAGAAAGACTTGATCCGCAGATCGCCAAAGTTTTGGATGACATCCGGTGGAGGCGAAAGCATATCACCGACCCGACTATCTACTAGATTTTCCTTCTATTAGATTTTCCTTGCTCGCCTTTTCGGAACGACTCTCTATGAGTCTCTTCAATCGCGTGCTTTGTGGACGTTGCTGGAGTGATGTCAGCCTGCCGCTCTTTGGTCCAGTGAGAATGCTTGGCGAATCGGAAGGCTTCTTGCTGAGTAGCGCGGCGTTTATGGGGCCGTTTGCCTCGTCGATAATGTCCTTCCTTGGGAAGTCGGCCAGCCCCAGACGAGACAAGGACGTTCCAGACAGGTCATCGACGTCTTGACCGTCTTTCTTAGTCGTGAGGCGGACCCATTGGTTAGAGTTTCAGGGTAAGGGCTTCGTCAAAGCTTGGTTTGTGTAGAAGGAGAATCGGGAAACGGCGAATGGTAGATGCGCGCGGGTCTCGTCAGGGCAGCCGATCTCGTCGGAGCGGCTGACGGGTCAGACCACTCTAGCCAGAAGGGGTCGGCCGACTGCGGTCGGGGCGGCCGCCGGCCACAGGTTGGGTTCCGGTTGTAGTTCGTCGAATGCGGCGGAGGCAAGGAAGACCAAAGCTGCCATATCTACCTGGAATTTCCGCAAAGCGCACAAACCTCGACTCGCAACTAGTGAAGACATTCAACCACATCACATGGACGACCTTTATCGTCTACAAAGACGACGAACCTTTAACTCAATCCACAGGTATTGACTTTGTGGCAAACGGGCCACAACCTTTCAGGTCGACCTCACTTTCGCGAATTGAAAACGGACCAGACTTTGCGTTTTGAACTGCCCGCCTTTTCCAGTCGGCACCCGTTCCCTGGATGGTCTCGCATATACGCGTGCTTCATGCCGTCATTTCCAGCGATGCCGTTTCCCTCTATGGTCCAATGGCGCTTTTAGTAGTAACGTTCAGATTCCCTCATGTCGTCGGTCACCTCCTGCGGCGCGCCTCCCGTTTCGGTCAGGCCGCGCTCGTTTTCGGACAGCTGGTTCATCACGTCTTTCATACTTGTGGGCGTGAGGAGGTTCGCCGCATGCTCAAGATTGTTGGCATTGCGATTCCCCCAGGAGTAACGGGCGACTTTCTCAGGCGGACCGTTAGTTTCCCCGTCGCCGAGAAACTTTTCTGTCATCGCCTCAACTGTGCCAGTCTTGCTATCGACGGCCTCAGCGCGGTACCTGCTGCCGATCCTTCGCGTTTCGATTCTGGAAAGTCGGAATCGACCCGTTCTCACAACAGGGGCTTTGGTATAAAGTATTGAAGTAAGGCTCCCAGGCAACTCGCCTCGGCAGACCTGTCATAAGTCGCTTCGGCACGCAATAAGGAATTCCAACGGCGGACGACGCCAACAATCAGACAATCAGAGAGCAGACGATTATGACTCACGGCAGAAGAATCCGGCCAAGACCGCACATGTCGGCGAACCGCTGGGCGCAGGCGAAGCGTGTTCCGCGAGCCGTTGCAGCGACACTTGCGTGCCTTCTCGCCCTGGCGGGATGCTCCGGAGAGCCGAAAGAAGTGGGTTCGCCGGTCCCTTTTCCAAAAGCCACGTTCAATGTTTCCGGTTGGGGCGAGCCTGATGACAAGAACGGGAACAGCGAGCAGGACGCATGGCCGCACATCCTTCTGAAAATGAAGCTCAAAGGCTCCAATGCCGGCGCGATACTCGCCATTCGAAAGACTTACCTGCCATATGGGGCGAAGAACTGGAGGGAGGAGAACATGAAGCGGTACGGCAACCCCGAAGGAAGCTCGACTAAAAGGGGCATCACCCCTTTCGTCAAACCAAGAAAGATCGGCGGCCGCACCGCATACGGCTACTCCTACTACCACGCCTTCTTCGAACGCTGGAGCCAAGCATGGCTGGTCGACTGCATGAAAGGCTGGATCTGCGAAATCTACATCGAAAGCCCACGAAACGCGCCAAACCTCGACCCGACGCTCGTAGACACAGCCCTCGACAATATAAAATGGGCGAAAGGAATCGCATACGGCTAAACAGAGTCCCTGAACATGCCATTGAAGGCCTTGTCGATCTGATCCTGCATATTCGTAGTATCGGGCACATTATTGTTTCCCTCATAGCTCCAGTAAGAATGTTCGTTGAATCTAAACGCCTCGTTCTCCTGAGGATCCGTTTGCTGCTTAGCAACATAGTTCTCATCAACGAAGTTCTCTTCTTTGGGAAGCCGATGGTAGAGCTCCTCCAAGGTCACAAGGTGCGTCTTCGGTTCTCCCAGATACTTATTCTGCCGTTGAGCCTCTACTTTTATCGCGTCCACCGGGCTGTACTTACCGTCGGGAGCCGACTCGGTCAGTCCGTTTGCGATGGTTTCGACGGCGTTGTCGCGGTCGCTGACGGCTTGGGCGCGGTTGTCGAGGGAGAGCCACTTGTTGAAGGCCGCGTCTTGAGTCGCCTGAAGGGCTTGACTGCCGCCGGGAACCTTGCCCGCCGGAATAGCGCTCGTGAGGTGGTTGATCAAACCTCGAACATTCGAATGGCTTTTGTCCTTAGCCTCCCCGACATTGACGTCCGCGTTGTACTCGGCCAACTCCAAATGGGACAGGAGCGCCCCGTAACGTCCAACGACATGCTGACCATACTTGCTGTCAATCCGCCACGCCTCGACTCCGTCGCGGTACATGCCCTGGGTCGCTTTGTTCGCCAACTCCAGCAACGCCGGCGGACGCCCGTGCAACCCGGTGGTATTAGTGTCACGCACACCATTCTCAAAAGCCAAATCAGTAAACAAGCCTCTCTTGGCCAGTGTCATATCGTCAACCAACGAAGCCGGAAGAACAAGTCGGTAGCGTTTGTCTTTGACGTCGTAGACCGCCCCGTCCCCGGACTGGACGCCTGAAGGGGTCGTCAGTTCCCGGGCGAGGTCGTCGGTGTATTCTTTGAGGATCTGCCCTGTCCACGAGCGCAGGCCGTAGTGGGCGGCCCCAAAGCGCGGTTCGCCTTGGGCGCCTAGACTCTGACCGGGGTCACTGCCATTGATCCCACCCGAGCGCAGACCCTCAGTATATCCTTGGAGGTAGCCGCGGATGGCGGTGAAGGTGTGCGGGTCGTGGACGGCATCTTTGCCGGAGGTCGCCTCGTCCACAACGTGTCCGAGCTGCTCGCCGTGGTCCACATAGGACGAAATGCCGTGTGACAGCGCATACCGGGACCCGACCAGATAGCGGGCCACGTTCGGATCCTTGTTCCCGGGCACGTCGACGTCGCTGGCAAGAAAATCCCGACTGACCTTGGGGTCCCCGTCCAACCCGTACATCATATTCGCTACAGGATCACGTGATCCCAACCCATCAAAGGGGGAATAGTTACCGTGAGTGGCCAGATTATGTTTACCTGTAGTTTGTGACAGTGTGCCGTAAGAAGCACGATAGTCCGCCCCTTGTTCACGGTCCCATTTGAGCAGGTCGTGCATGACGGAGTCTTTGCCGTTGACGAACTCGTTGGAAAACGTCAGCTCAGGGTGGGCTTTGGCCCCCATGGCGAACATTTGACCCAAGTGCACGTAGCCTCGTTTATCGCCAATAATCGTTCCAGATGACCAACCAACCGCTTTTACTTCACGTCCAGCGACCTTAATGGACTCGAGGTAGTCTTTCCGCCATTGCCCCATCGTCTCGTCGCCCGACTTGACTTTCATGGACACCCCGCCGCCCTCTGACAGACCCTTCCACGTCTCCCAGGTGTCTTTCGCTTCCCCATCCAAACCCCGAGGAACCGAACCGGTAGCAACCATTACCGACGCGCCCAACCCCCCGTACAGCCGCTGAAGATCCTTGCCATGTTGGCCGAGCTGATCTCTCTCTATTAAACCTGTCTGTGTAACCATGGTGCTTTTAGCGATACGCGCGTCCAGTTTCCGTCCCAGGTCGGCCATTCGCCGGGGGTTGATCTTCGCAGCAACGGCCGCGCAGAAGTAGGGGTCGGTCCCGAGACGGTCGAGGTAGCCCTTCTTCTTCATCTCCTCCAACGCCCTCTTCGTCGGAATCCCGTCCTCGTCGACGTCGGAGACGAGCCTGGAAAAATCAGCGGCGTCGGCCTCGGCGTTGGCCGCCATCGTCTGGGCCCCCAGAATTCCTCCTCCTCCGAAAAGGGCCACGCCCAGATCGTTGCGGTCCGGACGCCGCCCGGCCCTGGCCTCTACCTTCCCGGCGGAGGGGGCAAGGTCGCCGAGAATCGATTCGATCTTCTTCGACAACGTCTCGGCCTCCGAGTCCAACTCCTCGATGCGCCGGTTGTACCGGCCCGCCAGCTCGAACTGCTTGTCCTCCAGTCTCTTCCTCTCGGCATCGGTGGCCCCTTCGCCCAAAACGTCGATGACTTTGAAAGCCCGCGTATCCCCGTCCCACTCCTCCTGCATCCCTTTGACGTCCGTAATGGTCTGCCTGTAAAGAAACTTGTAGGAGTCAATGGCCTGGACCACCGCGTGAATCATCCCGCTGACCCGCCGGACCACGCCAGTCAGCTTTTCAACCTCCCGCTTCCATGCTTCGACCATCTCCCCGGTCATCGAATCCGGGTTGACGCTGCCGGCCATGATCTGCGATCGATGCAACGCCTCATTGACATGCGACAGCTGCACCAGCGCGCTGTCAAAATCAACGTACTCCGGCAACGGAAGCGCCAGATCGCCTGAAACCATTGCATACGACATGACAAATCCCTCCATGATGCGGACTCGCCGCGCCGGCCAGCGCACCGAGCCTTACTAGTACTTGCGTGAATTGAATACTGTCCGTGAAGCAGCGCCGCGCCAGGCCAAACCGATCTGGGCTCGGCAACACGCACAGCACCACTATGCCAACAAGAACACAGCCGCTTCCGACGACCTAACAAGACAGCAGCCCTGTCAAGTCGGCTGAACACGACTGTCACCGTAAGTTTGACGAGACGGCAGCCCCTTCAAACCTGATGGAACGCCAGCTCCCGCGAGCTGGGCGATATGATCAACCTGCCGCCCCGGCAAAACGAAGGTCCTTCCTAGCCGGTTTGACAACGTGACGACTGCTTCATCTACAGGTTCAGCGGTTCCGCCGCTCACTCTACAACGCAAAACGCTCCGACGCAAGGCTTCCGAAAAGCTGAGGCAAAGATGCTTAGACTCGCCTTTGCTCAGATCCATTATGATCACTGAACATGGTCCGCTATACGCTTGGTTTCGCTTACACTACCGCAAAACTGCAATGTGTCCCACTTTTTAACACAGTGCAGAACGTTGGCATTAAGTCTTTCTATTTTACTAATCGTTAGTACAAACAGGACTGAAACGCAAGACGACGCCGTCGCCAGGCTACGGCTACAACGCGCCCCCAACACCCCTCAAGCGCCGACCCCCGACCACATACAAGACGACCCTGACGCCAGCGGCCCCGGTAAGACTGGGACCAACGAGCCATTCCAGATAGAAGATCGAGGAAGGCGGCTCCCAGATTTCGTACATACAAAGCGCCGCAGGCCTGCGCACGCTAAGCTGAGGTCAGCACGGCAACTCTGCAAGCCATCCGATTCTCAAAACAAAGGAGACTCGACATGACCGTCCACGCGAAAAAGACTTCCTTAATCAAAGCCATTTTGATGGCCGTTACGGCCTTCTTACTGGCCGGCTGTCGCCTCGACGGAACCATCGATTACCGGCCTGACGCTAGCACAGTCTTATCGTTTGAAGTAGAGGATAGCTCTGGATCCATGACAAAAATCAAACAAACGTGCGAAAGTGTAAAAATGATGGCTCAAGCAAACGCTAGATTCATTAAGAATCCGAAGGTAGAAGATCTTACACCCCCAGGGGGAAACATTAAATGTAAAGTTACTTCCAATGAACCTCTTGGCGGAAATGCGGGTTTAAAAGAGAACTCAAATTCATATCGTATAGATCTTCCGGAAAGCAAACAAGCTGGTGAATTTAAACATCTTCAGTTAAAAATGATAATTATCATGCCAGGAAAAGTTACTAAAGCTAATATCGGGAAGATTGATGGAAACAAAGTCACGATTGACGATCCCAACTTTTGGTCTAAGGGCATCTCGATTACGGCAGAAAAGGAAGGGGCGTCAAGGGCTTCGACGTCAGATGGTGGCCCGTCCAGACCGTCGAATGAGAAAGCTGGAGCGAAATCGTCGCGGAGCGACAGCGCAGGCGGTTTCCCGGCGTGGGGATGGGGGCTTGCCGGCGGCGGCGTTCTAGCCGTCGTTGCAGGAGCCTGGCTTATTCTCGGACGCAAACGACGCACGGTCCAGGCCCCGACCACCGGCCCCAACCAGGCACCTGTCGTTCCTTCAACTCTGCCACAACAGGCACGGCCCTACGCCCCCGGCCCGCAGGCCACAAACCCAACCCCCTATCAGCACAACGCCCAGGCCGCGCCGCTGTCAGGCTACGGCTACAACGCGCCCCCGAACACTCCTCAAACACCGAACACCGACCACATACAAGACGACCCCGACGCAAGATACCGCCCGCGGTGACACGTTGTGTCGCGTTGCCTCTTGCTGATAAAAGGCTGAACTCCGGTGACAGGGATTAGCGGACTCTTCGGATTCAGACATTCGCTGTTCTCGGCGCACAACGCAAAGGTGTGGGGTGGGACCCGGATCCGGTCCCACCCCACACCTTTTGGATTAGACCGAGGCTAACCTTGATGCTTGCCTTTGCCCTCCTGAGGCTCTTCACGTCGGCCGGCCTCAAGGAAGGTCACAGTGTTGTCCGTCTCGTAAGGGGTAACCTGCGTCTCTTCAATCGAGCGGCGGTCTTCCCGACGCTTGTCCTTGCGATCCTTTCCGCGCCCACCTGTCAATCCCGATATGGCGCGCGACGTGGAGGCGGACCTGGAGGCCCCTGGCCGCGTCATCCCCGGACGGGCCGATCCGCTGCGCGAGGACGCGCTCGCCGTCGACGAAGCCGTGCGCCCCAGAGAGGAAGCACGCCCAGCAGTCGAAGAGGAACGCCCTGCGGACGAAGCGGCTCCCCCGCGGGCTCCGTTCACACCCTTGGCCGAAGAGGCACCTCCGGCGGAGCGTCCGGCTGTGGATGCTGCCCCACGCCCCGAAGCTCCAGTCCCGCGGGCGGTTGCTGACCCTGCCCCGCGAGCAGACGTCGCACCACGAGCGCTGCCGGCCGTCCCC
>ERZ773083.482-NODE-482-length-32582-cov-3.608418_pt1 | contig 32582 bp, 21 predicted proteins | sample MGYA00511465_ERZ773083 | MGnify/ENA primary metagenome ERZ773083 (study PRJEB29015, sample SAMEA2738001) | human oral metagenome | biome: human oral; feature: human-associated habitat; material: dental | place: China | collected 2060 ... | reverse complement strand
GCGTATGCCGCTTTTCCGAAAGTACTGGTGTTGGACGAGCCGTCATCCAATTTGGATTATCACTCCATATTGGAGTTGGCGCGTCTTTTAAAAAAAGCAAAAAATGGGGGATTGACGGTTATCGTATCCGAGCACCGGCTGTGGTATGTAACGGATATTATCGACAGGGTGCTTTTTATGAAAAACGGCAGGATTGAAAAAGATTTGAGCGCACGCGAATTTAACGATCTTGCAGAGAAGCCGTACAGCGAGTTCGGTTTGCGGACACGCACATGCATTGTGCCGGAATCCAGCCAAGAGTGTGATATGCGTTGCGAAATGGCTGACGGAACGAACGGTTCAACCGTTTTAACAGCGGAAAACCTGTCGGTACAAATCGGAAAACACACAATCCTTAACGGTGTTTCGTTTGAAGTTCGTGCAGGAGAAATCCTTGCAATTACCGGTAAAAACGGGTCGGGAAAAACGACGCTGGCACGAGTGCTGTGCGGACTTCAAAAATCTTGCGGTACGGTAAAGTTAAACGCTCGCCGTTTGAACAACCGGGAGCGAAAGAATATTTCGTATATGGTTATGCAGGATGTCGGACATCAACTTTTTACCGACAGTGTACAAGCCGAATGCTCGCTCGGAATCAAAGAAGCGAATGCAGCACAAATAGAACATGCACTGCGCGCTATGGGGTTAAATGAATACAAAGACAGACACCCGCTTGCTTTATCAGGCGGACAGCGCCAACGGCTTGCGGTGGCGGTCAGTATGATTTGCGGCAAACAATTACTTGTCTTTGACGAGCCTACCAGCGGTTTGGATTTACACAGTATGCACCAAGTTGCCCGTTTGCTTAAAGAACTTGCACGGCAAAATAAATTAGTAATCGTTATTACCCACGATTATGAACTCATAGAAACAGCCTGCACGCGCGTGATGAATATTGATTATATCAATAAAACCGGACAAGGAGCGAAAATGCAAAAACAAAAATTATTGCTGTACGGCACCCAAATGAAAAGTCTGGTTGATACGTTGTCGAACAATTCGGCGGAGGAAAACGCAGCGCTTGTACTGCGTATGGAAAGCGAATATAAACACCTTTTAAGCGAACAATCTTTTGCAAACACAATGCTGGCGCGCCACTTAAAAAAATCAATACTGCCTGCCGTCGCCGCATACAAAATGCTCCTTGCAGCCGGAAAAACAAAAGAGCAAGCGTTTGAAGCCGTGCGCGCTTCCGTGCTGTCGGATTCGGAAAAACAAAAAAGGGCGTTTCAAAAAATCGGTACACTGCCGTTCGGTTTTTCGCTTATGCGTCTTATGACTCCCCTATCGTTAAAAACGACTTTCGGTCCGAGCGGCTGGGATTTTACATGGAAACAAAACGACCGCCGCGCGCTCAAATGGGATTGCAGTCGCTGCTTTTATGCCGATATTTTTACGCAGCACAAAGTAAGCGAACTGACCGCGATTTTTTGCGAAAGCGACGATGTCGTATACGGAAGCATTCCGACAATCCGCTGGGCGCGCACACGCACTATCGGCAACGGCGATGATATTTGCGATTTTGTTTTTTACAATGAACGTACCAAAAATGCACACATCGAAAACAAACGCGGCAAAGACAAGGGCAAAAAGGCGGGAAATCATGTATAAAACGTTACGGTCGCTTAGTGATGTTTTCCGCCGTTTATGCCGTGCAGCGGTATTTTTTCTTTGCCTCTGTGCCGCCGCGCAAGATGTACAACCGGTAAAAAGCGGATACGAAAGCATCGTCGACGGCGTAGCTGCATCCTATGTTGGAAAGAGCGTTCCGGGAGCATGCATTATTATCGCCGAACACGGTACTGCCGTTTTTTCAAAATGCTACGGATACGCAAACCTCGACACACAACAGCGCATACAGCCCGATACCGATTTTTTTGAGTGGGGTTCCATTACCAAAACGCTCGTATGGGTAAGCGCACTGCAACTTGAAGAAAAAGGCTTGCTTGACCTTAACGCGGACATACGGCGCTATCTTCCCGACAACTTTTTGCGCAATTTGCGATACGATGCGCCCATTACCATGCTCGACTTAATGAACCATACGGCAGGTTTTGAAGAATATTTAATTGATTTTCGTTATTTGAACGAACAGCCGGTAAAACCGCTCGCCGACATATTGTCCGCACATCAGCCGGCGCAAGTGTCTGAGCCGGGAAGCGTGTCGGCGTACTCAAACTGGGGCGCGGCACTTGCGGGTTTTATCGTAGAACGGGTAAGCGGTCAAAGTTTTGACGAGTACGTTTCCGAACACATCTTTGCTCCGCTCGGCATTCAAGACGCGGAGCTGAAACCACAGTGGAGCGCCGAAACGCTCAAAAGAAAAATAAACGGCTATTCGTATGCGAAAAAGGGATTTCGCAAAGAAGATTTTATGCGCTTGCGGCTGTACCCCGCAGGTTCATTAAACGGAACGCCGAACGCGCTCATAAAATACGCATCCGAATTGGCAAAAAAAAGCGGCGAGCCTTCGCTTTTATTTTCGGATCCTGCGACGAAGGACAAGCTGTTCGGCGAAACATACCGTTCTTTCGGAGCCGCTTCGGGGCTTGCGCACGGCTTTTGGGAGCATGCGGCAGACAACGGCATATTCGGGCACGAGGGCGGAACTTACGGTTTTCAAACCCAGCTGTGGGTTCAGCCGGAGCGGGAGCGCGCAATCCTCATTGCAACGAATGTTATGGAATCCGATTTTTGCCGCAGTCTTATGAATGAACTTATTCAAAGCGATCGGACGCAAGCCGGCAAGGAAACGAGCGCAAATACAAATGGAAATGCCGGCACAAATGCCGCTGCCGGTACCGATACGGCGGACTTTGTACGGTTTTCGGGCGAATATTTTCCGGCGCGCTCCGTATGGACTCACGCGGGAAAACTGAACGGTTATATGCAAATGATTTCCATACAACAAAATACGGACGGTATTGTACTGAAAAAAAGAAGCGACGGTAAAAGCCTCGCGTATCGGTCAATCGGAAACAACCGCTTTTATTGCAAAGAAGCGCTGCCGGAAGAACAATACGTTGCTTTTAAAACCGAAAACGGAGATGTCCTTTCCATGACTTTTTTTCTTGCGCACGATTATGTTCCGGCAAAAGGAATGTATACCACCGGTTTTTTGCTGTCGTGTGTAACAACTTTTGTACTAGCCTTTGTATTTTGGTTTGGATCCGGTATAGCCCTTGCAGTGTCGGGCATTCGCTCGCTGCGCCAGACGATTAAAGCCGCACCTACTATACGTGCCGGCTTCGACCGGCTGCCAAAAGTTCTATGCACCGCATGCGGCTTAATTGCGGATGTGAGCATAATTGTGGGAATGCGCAATTGGTTTGCAATTTATACGATAGATTCGGTTCAGATGAATCTTATAGTTGCGATAAATACCGCATGCGCACTGTGCATGATATGCAGCTGTGTGTACTTGTTTTATAAAAAGCGTTTCGCTGCGCCAGTGATGTTTTCCGCCGTCTGTGCGGTACAGCTGTACTCGTCGGTTTGTTTGGGCTTTTTTCATGCCGTGTAATTTTTATATATAAGGGGTATGTATGAGTGAGGTAAGGGAAGAATTATTAAACAAAAATCCGTGGAGTTTAATGATTAAGTTAAGTCTTCCGGCAATTTTGGGACAGTTTGTAGTCGGCTTATATGCCTTTGTCGATTCGATTTATGTCGGGCAAATGGTGGGAACGGATGCGATGAGCGCGGTTTCTGCAGCGTCTCCCTTTGTGCTGATTAACAACGGCATTGCGGTGTTGCTCGGTATCGGATCGGGTTCCATACTGTCGCGTGCAATCGGCGCAAAGGATTGGCAAACGGTTGATAAAATTATGGGTAACTTAAGCGTTTTAGTACTTTTAATGTCCGCCTGTGTTATGATAGCCGGCATTCCGCTTGCCCCCGTATTTTTGCGTTTGTCCGGAGCGCAAGGTGCCGTCCTCGATATGGGCGTTTCGTATTTACGTACGGTGTATATCGGTTCCGTGTTTGTCAATTTTATGCAAGGCGCCAATATGGTGCTGCGTGCCGAAGGACGTATGGGAATTGCTATGGGCATTATGGCAGGCGGTGCCGTTTTGAATATCATACTCGATCCGATTTTTATCATCTTGTTGCCCGGATTCGGACCGCAAGCGGTTGCAATCGCTACGGTTGTGTCGCAGCTGATGCAAGCCGCCGTTACCTTGTGGTACTTTTTGCGCAAAAGTCCGGTCGTTAAATTTCACGCCCTCCGCCTTGAAAAAAAGCTCACCGGAGAAACCTTTGCCGTCGGTGTAAGCGCCATGCTCATGCAAGTGATGATGCTCATTCAAATGACTGTCGTATACAACACGGCGGTTAAATACGGCGGCGCCGATCAAATCGCTTTAATGGGAGCCGCTTTGCGCGTTATGCAGCTTGCCTTTGTGCCCGTGTGGGGTATGAGCCAAGGTTTACAGCCCGCCGTCGGAACGAACTACGGGGCAAAAAATTATGACCGCGTAAAAAAACTGACAAACGTTTTTATTGCAGGCTCTACGTGTTTATCGCTTGTATTTTGGCTCGTTATAGAATGTTTTGCGCGCGGGATTTTGTCGGCATTTATTACACAAGCGGACATCGTTGCTAAAGGAATAGCAAACTTTCGCCTTATGTTTGCCGTTTTTCCTACCTACGGTCTTCTTATTATGACACTCACGTATTTGCAATCGTTGGGAAAAGCAAAGCAGGCGGGCTTACTCGTCGTGTTCAGACAGCTTGCACTTATCGTTCCCTTGGTACTTTTAGTTCCCGTATTGCTGGGCGGAAACGTCGTCGGCGTGTGGGTGGCACTCCCCTTAAACGACATCGTCATTTTGGTATTTTCGCTCGTTTTGCTTATAAAGGAATACAAAGTACTGGAAAGGATTTGATCCGGAATGGAGCAATTTTACCAAATTCTTTGCACAGAACTTTGCAGCATTCGGATTAAAAAACTCATCAGCACCAGCTACGCCGTCGAAAGTAAAACGTATAAGCACTATCAGCCGAGCTTATTCGAGACGGAGATATAAAATACTTATACGGATAAAAATGTATAAAGATTTTCTGATGATGTATCGGAAGACATCAAAGTCAAAACGCAAACTCTTTCAAAAAGAATTCGGGATTTACAGCCCCCATATTCAGCCGCACTTCCCAGTGCAGATGCGGACCGGTTGCAAGTCCCGTTGCACCTGAAAGGCCAAGCTTTTCCCCTTGTTTGACATATTGACCTTCTTGCACGTTCAGTGAATCCATGTGGTAATAGAGACTGTAAAGTCCGGGTAAATGTTCTACCACAACGCTCCAGCCGGTAGAAATACGGTTCTCCGCCAGCACAACTTTTCCTTCGGCACAGGAATGAACGGGAGTCCCCGTCGGTACACCATAGTCTATTCCATAATGCAGCGAAGTGCTTGTCTTTTTGTCAGTGTATTCAAAGACACGGCGATCCCCAAAACCGGACGTTATCCGTTTTGAATCTACCGGTATTGTAAAGGGCTTCAATGTATACACATCCTGCGGTATTACCGTTTCAAGAATTTTATTGAGTTTTTCGCTTTGTGCACGACGTTCAGGACTCACATCCTTCCTAATTCCTGTATTTCTTGCATCGAGCACAATACGCTCGGAAACAAATTGTTTTTTCTGAATGCTGAATGGCAGCGTTATTTCTTTTTTCTGTGCATCCCCTGTTGAAATAATCACTTTAAGTGAATACGTCTCCTCACCGGAAAGCCATGTCGAAAGCGGAATACCCGCAAGCATCTCAGCCGTTTCCGCGCTGCGATTTTGGGGATTTGTAAAGAAAAACTGCGTGGAAGCTGCCCGCTCTTTTCCCTTAAAGAGCTGCAAAACGGCGATAGGCTTTTGTGAAGTCTTATCAGACGTTGTTTCGGGCACCTTCATCGAAAGATGCACGAACACCGCGTCTCCCGGCTGAGCCTTTTCGTTGTACGTTACAGAACCGCTGTAAGTCTGCTCCTGAAAACGCACCGTCTCAACTGCAAATAACTGTGCCGCAACAGCAATGCTGATAATAAACCAATAAAAAAATCTTTTGTTCATGTTTATATTCCTGCTCATTCCCTAATGGTACCGCAGTTTTATATATCAAGCAAGCTATATCATCAGATCATCATTTTGCGGGGGAAGTCGCCCCGACTAAAAGCTTGTGCCAACCCCTCTACCCCGTGCGCATTTTTTTGCTATAATAAAAGCACTATGAACGAACATGATTTTTTGAAGCTGCAAAACGGTAGCGATATCCGCGGCGTTGCGCTGGAAGGTGTTGACGGCGAACACGTAAATTTAACGACCGAAGTCTGCCGGAACATCGGCGCAGCGTTTGCGCTCTGGCTTTCCGCAAAAACAGGACGCAGCACGGATACACTGGTAATCGGTATCGGGCGGGATTCCCGGCTTTCCGGCGAAGCGCTTGAAAATGCACTCGTCGAAGGACTTGCGGCGCAGCGGGTTACTATCGTGCGCTGCTCGCTTGCTACCACACCGGCAATGTTTATGGGTACCGTGTTTGAAGAAACAAACTTTGACGGCTCAATTATGATTACCGCAAGCCACCTCCCCTTCAACCGTAACGGGTTCAAGTTCTTCGATAAATCCGGCGGGCTTGAACGCGCCGACATCACAGAGATTTTACGCAGTGCCGCCGCACAGTATGATACCACAGCGCAACACAGTACTGCCATTTCGCCGGATAGTGCCGCTCAACAGACTACCGGAGACAACGGCTCCCCGAAATACCGGTCATTCGATTTAATTGCGCGCTACTCAAAACACCTGCAAGACGCCATCCGGAAAGGCTTGAGCTTCCATGCCGAAAAGCCGCTTGCAAACTTAAAAATTGCGGTCGATGCCGGAAACGGTGCGGGCGGCTTTTTCGCGGAGCAGGTATTAAAAGAGCTTGGCGCCGATACAAGCGGCAGCCGCTTCCTTGAGCCGGACGGCACCTTTCCCAATCACATTCCCAATCCCGAAAACAAGGCGGCGATGGAAGCGGCAAAAACCGCTACCGTGCAAAGCCATTCCGATTTGGGCCTGATTTTCGACACGGATGTTGACCGTATGTCGGCAGTGCTGTCCGACGGAACGGAGGTCAACCGCGATGCAATTATCGCAATGACGGCGGCAATCCTTGCACCCAACTATCCGCACAGCACCATCGTTACCGATTCGGTAACTTCCGATCGGCTCACCTTCTTCCTTGAGCAGGAGCTGGGGCTTACCCATTTGCGGTATATGCGCGGCTACAAAAACGTAATCAACAAATGCCGCGAATTGAATGAGCAGGGGATTATCAGTCCGCTGGCGATGGAAACGTCCGGACACGGCGCGCTGAAAGACAATTACTACCTCGATGACGGCGCTTTTCTTGCGGTAAAGCTGGTAACGGCGCTTGCGAACGCAAAGCACGAAGGAAAAAATATCGAAAGCCTAATTGGAAAGCTCCCGCCGATGGTAGAAGAAACGGAATTGCGTTTTAAGATACGAGGCAATGATTTTAAAGAATACGGTACGTCAATCCTGCAAGCATTTAAAGAGCGCGCCGAAAACGCAGGCTTTGAACTGCCGCAATCGTATGAAGGGGTGCGTATTTCGTTTAAAAGCACGGAGGCACAAGGCTGGATGCTGCTCCGTTTGTCCCTGCACGACCCCGTTATGCCGCTGAACATCGAAAGCAGCCGAAAAGGTGATCTTGCAAAGTTGAAAGCTATCGCCCGCACATTACTGGAAGGTTTTGACCGGCTTGATATAAGCGCCCTGGAGTAAGTAAAGGACAGCGAAGGATAAATGCACAGGGAAACGAAACGGTAGATGCGTCAACCATGATGGTATCCATAGCAATTTCGAACTAATCGTTTCTCTCAACTTTTACGGTACTTCTACCAAAAGCGCATGGGTCTTTTTATCCCGTTGATGAAATTTAACGGCCTCTTCCGGCAGGATAAGCAGTGTGCCCGATACGGCGGTGTTTAACACCGATTCTTTGTACGCATGACCGGTAATGAACATAAATCCTTTTTCCGAACAGGCATATCTACCGATAGTTTGCGGATCCGGTTTGATGATATCCGAACAGATGCGCACCGGTATTCCCTCGGAAGAAGCCTTCTCTGCATTGCCGGAAGATACGGTAGATGAAGATAATGTACCATATAAAAAACTTAAACTTGCACGCTCTTTTCCCAAATGGGATGCTTCCGAAAGGCGGAGAAGATTTTCGGGTGAATCGTGTGTTTCAAAAGTAAAGTGGCACCATTTATGAAACGCTATCGGCATTTTCGCCGTTCCAGTTTGGAGAGGACGATTGGGGAAACAACAGACTCCGGCATGGGGACACGGCGCATATATAGAAAAACCGGTCCCTAAAAATTCCGTCCTCAACAGGCTTAAAAACTCGCCTGCAAGCGGTATCCCCGGTTCAATGAACAGAACCGAACCGGCTGGCTTGAGATAGTGCATAACCGTACGGTGCGTTTTTTCGGCTTGGTCATCAAGAGAAAGCGAACTGTTCCAAAATATCTCATTGAACATATTTGCTTCCGTTACCAGCGACACTTTTTCGGACAATGGCGTACCGAATGCTCCGCATACCTTCTTAACAGTCCAGGGAATTTCTCCGTTGTCCTTTTTACCGGTGTATGCACAGAGTGCTAAAAAAAGCTCTTCTCCAAAGCTGAGCGCTTTATTGGAAATATCTACACAATACCATGTCAGCCGTTTTTTCCGCAGTTTCGGTTTTGCAATCCACAAAGCGCAGACCAAAGTAAGCGGCCCCGAACCGAAATCTGCCGCATAATCGCCGTCATCAAGCCGGATATCAAGATTCTGCAAGAGTTTCGTAAGCCGCACTAAATTCCACCACACATAATAGTGCGTGTATGCCGACAGCTTTACCGGATCATTTAAATAGTGCGTTTTCCTGCTGCTTCGCTCATCCGTTAGTTCATGGAAAAGCGTGTGAATATGCTGCGGTAACAGTTGTTTCTTTTTTGCATCAAGCGGTAAAACCTGATCCAACAACATAGGAAAATACTCTAAGATATTTTTTGCTTCTGACGTAAGTCCGGAAAAAACAGGTTTTCCAAAGGTATAAGGCGTACTGTTTCGGCTTCCACGCAATTTCTCATTTTTTTGATTGAGCTTCTCACCGAAAACTTTTGTATATTGCTTTTTGTCTTTTGATTGATGGTTCTGACGGCTTTCTTTTGACTGAACATGATCCGCTTTATCTTGCGTCTGGGGCGAGGCGGTTTTTTTAACGAATTTTTCGTAGAACGGTTTTTGCATACTCATTATCATCTTAGCATTATAGAAAAAACAAGCGTCTTTTGCAAACGTACATGGATTTTTGTGATAGCTTCTAGAGGTTTTCAATATTCAACGTTTTGCTATTTTCAAAAGATGGACGCTTGCATAATAAAAAAATTTTTTTTATTATGATATCATTATGACAGCAGTATTAGTGTATTTTGATAAAGGGGAAAAGGCACAAACACAGCTTCTTCTGGAAGCCTTAAAAGAGGCGGCTCATAATCGGTGTGATGACGTTCGCGTTTTGAACGGATATGCGTTGGCCGATACCGATCGGCTTAATATGTACGAGTATATTGTCGTTTTCTGCGCCGAAAAACCGCTTTTTACCTCCAAACCCGATTCTGCTGTTGTAACCATCCTAAAAGAACACGGCCTGAAAGAAGGCTGTAAGGGCTGCGTTCTGACCGTAAACCGCGGCTTGTTTTCGGATAAATTTACTCGGAATGTGATGAATGCATTGGAAAGCTGCGGTTTTATGATTGACTACTTCGATACATTGCGGAATGCTGCGGATGCTCGCCGTGCGGGGGCAAATATTGGGTAGTAAGGCGGAAAGCGGACAGCAGGATAGCGAAGAAGGACGCAGAAATCGATCAGCTCATCAAGTTCTAGAAATAGAAGATTATTATAAGATTTTAGATATTCCTCCTTCTGCTTCGACCGCAGAAATCAAACGGGCATTTAGAAAAAAAGCTAAAGAATTGCATCCCGATATTCCGCATAATATTCGGAATACCGGCGGCAAAAGAGCAAATGAGCAAGAGCTGATGCGGCTTATCCGCGCCTATGAAGCATTGCTCGATGTAAAACGTCGGGCGGAGTTTGATTTTTTCTATAATAAGACAGCCAAAAAAGGTGAAAGTTTTGATTACCGCACCTGGTTAAAAGAGCGGGCAGATCCTGAAAGCAGAGCTACGCTGATTTTTTTTGACCTTTTCCATAATGCAGAAGACGAAGCAGTACAGGAATTTTTACGGCTTCGGTCGGTACAGCCTTCGTTTTCGCTCCGCCATTACTTTAGCAGAGGAGATTTTATGGATTGCGGTTTTGTTCTTGCAGAGGAATTGTATTTCCGCGATCACTATTATGAGTCTTTTTTGCTGCTTGACCGGATTATCCGCGAAGAGCAGAAGCAGGCATATTTCCGCCATTTTTTCCCCGAAGTTCTTATCCTCGCCCGCAAACTTATCCGCGAGAAACTTATCTATGCCCTTGCCGATGATCTACTGCTCGATTGCTGCGAAGCCGCGCTTGATTTTGGGTTGAGTAAAGCGGATAATGCAGAAATATTAAAAAAGATGGCGGAAATTTATTACCGGATGGGTGATTTTAGCACCGGTGACGGATGCGCAGCGGCATCCGTGCGGATGAACCCCCGTATCCGCGGTATAACAAAGTTGAAAAAAAACTATCAGCAGCAGCTTTGGCGTTAACGGTATGCCGGATATCCTTAACACAAGATAACCGGTGTATCCTCCTAAGACGGTAAGGCTGCGCAAAAGGTAAGGAATATATGATACGGATTAAGACAAAGGAACAGATAGACGGCATTCGCCTATCCTGTAAGGCATTGGCACGGCTCTTTAAAGAGCTGGCTCCTCGTGTGCAACCTGGCATAACCACTAAAGCGCTGGATGACTTTTGTGTTGAGTACATTAAGAGTATCGGCGGCGTTCCCGCATGGTATGCAGAAGATTTTCCGGGGGCAGCCTGTATCTCCATCAATGAAGAAGTTATTCACGGCATTCCCAGCAAAAAGAAAATCGTACGGGAAGGAGACCTCGTATCGCTGGATATCGGTATTGACCTCAACGGATACATCAGCGATTCGTGCGTAACGGTACCAGTCGGAAATGTAAGCCCTGAACGAGCCCAGCTCTTAAAGGTTACTACCGACTGCCTCTACGCAGGAATTGCCGCCTGTCAGGCAGGGAAGCGTGTAAATGCGATATCCCGCGCGGTATATGATTTAGCGCGGCAGTATAAATACGGCGTTGTATATGAATACTGCGGACACGGAGTTGGGCTTAAGGTGCACGAAGACCCCAATATTCCGAACGTACCGGAGCGTGGTGCGCCAAATCCGCGGCTGGTACCCGGTATGGTAATCGCGATTGAACCGATGATCAACCTCGGTACGGCGGATGTTAAAACCCGTGCCGATGGATGGACGGTTGTCACCGCCGACAAGTCCTGCTCCTGCCACATGGAACACACAGTTGCCATCTTCGAAGACCACACCGAAATTTTAACCCAACTTGCCCCCGGTGAAGTGTAAATAAACGCAGCGCATAGTTATCATACGTTAGTTGTAAGTTAAACAGAAGGGGCACCTCTAAAAATCTAACCGAGTTTTTAGAGGTGCCCAAGAAAGGCCGATAAAAGGTAAAATTTTTAGCGGCTATCAAGGGAGCTTCCGTTATTTTACCAATTCAAAGGCTGAGTATTCGTTGGTGCCGTCTAAACTGTTTATCACCGTGTATCCTGCAGCTGCTAATTTTTCCGCAACGGCAAAAGCGCGGTTGCCGGAATAGCAGTAGGTCAGTACCGGTTTGTCTTTAGGCAGTTTGGGGAGTAATTCAGCAAAGGTATCCGCATTCCCCGATATCGCGCCCTTTAAATGCGAAACGGCATAGTCCGCAGGTTCCCGGGCATCGACCACCGAATATCTTCCGGTATTTACCAACTCCTGCATCTGCTTTCCCCGTACATTTGCGACTTTGGTGAGCGATTTATAAGAGTAGCTGCCGACTCCATCCGCGTTGAACAGTTTTTTAAATCCGTTCTTTTGTAAGATTTCTGCAGCGGCTCGGCTCCGTCTTCCACTTCTACAAATAACGATAATATTTTTATCCCTGAGGTCGGCAATATCACTCAGTCTGTTACCGATATCGTTAAGGCTGATGTTGATTGCATAGCGGACATGCCCTGCATCATACTCATATTTTTCACGCACATCGATAACAAGATACTGCTCTTTTTCCGCCTTGTCGTTCATAATGGTGTCCAGCTCGGCGCCTTTCATGTCCGTGATAGCTGTCATACCCTTCGAATCGCTTTTGCCTTCTTGCGCTGTACAGGCATTTCCCAACAGCATAATACAGACCAGTGCATATATAAGGACACTTATCTTTTTAAGACCAATTTTCCGACTATACATTTCGGACTCCTCTATGTCAGGATGTAGTAAAACAACCCGGTAGCGGTACCTTATGTTTTACATATTACACCTTAAATTTTGAGACTTCTTTTGCAAGATTCTCAATGCTATGCTTGTTTTTCTGCGTAAGCTCATTCACTTCTTGTATAGCGTTATTAATCTGCACCGCACCGGATGCCATTTCGCTCATGCTATCGGTAATAACACGAGTAAGTTCATCAAGCTTCTGCATTTCGTCTGCAACACTTTCACCACCTTTCAGCATTTCTTCTGAGCCGGCCTGTACTTCCGCCGTTACCGTATTGATATCTTTCATAGCGGTTAATACTTCTCTACTGCCGTTTTCCTGTTCCCGCATTGCTTCGGTAACCGTATTACTCATCTCTTTTACCTGCTCGGCAAAGTTAAAAATCGTATTGAATTTTTCCTCTACGGTTTTTGACGAGCTTGAAAGCATCTCTATTTCTCCGGTCAAGTTTTTTAGTGTAGCGGTAATAGTTTTCCCTTGCATCGAGGACTCTTCTGCAAGTTTACGTATCTCATCCGCAACGACGGCGAATCCTTTGCCTGCTTCACCTGCATGAGCAGCTTCTATTGCAGCATTCATTGCAAGTAGGTTTGTTTGTGATGCGATATGCTGAATAACGCTGGAAGCCTCCATTAACGAACCGGACTCTTCTGCAATTTTTTGCGTCACGGTATTCGAGGTAACAAGAGTGGCTTTGCCGTCTCCGGTTGCTGTTGTCAAATTTCCGATGGCGCCATCGGTTTTGCTGAGCGTCTGGCTGATGGAAGCGATATTTGCTACCATTTGTTCTACTGAAGCGGAGGATCGTGCAACACTGCCCGCTTGATTTTCAATACTGGTATTAAGCTGTTTAATCGTCCGTACGATTTCTTCAACAGTTGCTGCGGTTTCGGTAACGCTGGCGGCTTGAGTTAAGGCCTGCTGTTTAACACCGTCAATATTTGCGCTAATTTGGTTTACTGCGCTTGCCGTTTCGGTCATATTGGAGGCAAGTTCATCGCCGATTTCTTCCATGGTATGGCTATTGCTCCCAACCGTTCGTATCGATGTACCAATCTTATCGATCGTTTTGTTAAAGTATTCGGACAAATCCGTTACCTCATCATTACCGATCGCCGGTAGCCGAACTGTTAAATCTCCTTCCCCTTGTGCAATATTTTTTAAGGCATTAACAGCAGTCTGAACCGGTTTTACCATTGTACGGGCAACAAAATAGACCACGATCAGTGCACCGATCAGTACGCTAATACCAATACCAATCATCGCGGTGCGGAGCGTGTTGACGGTTCCCATAAATTCGTTGACGGGAGCGCGTATGATAATCGACCAACGAGTAGCTTTGACTGTTGCAAATGATGCGATATAATCAACCCCTTGATAGTCATAGTAACAGACTTCGCCTTCGCTGCTATCAAGGACATGCTGTAAAAAGGCAGCAGTTGATGCGAGCGAGGCGTTTGTTTTTGCTTGTTCGATGATATTATCTTGTTTTTGCACTAAATCGGTATCCCTATCTGCGATGATAATTCCTGACGAGCCCATAATATAACAGTTACCGGATTCTCCTACGACGATATCGGCAATGGCTTCGGACAAAGTAAAACCTGAGATATCGGCAGACAACACTCCTACAATAGTTTTGTCATCATCATATACAGGCACGGAAAGGGTATTGATCAATTGCCCGTTTGCACGCGAGATATACGGTTCCGAAAAAAAAGACTTCCCTGCAATGGCGGCACGAAACCAATCTCTGTTAATGACGGATAATATACTTCCATCGGCAAGTAAACATTGTCCTTGCGCATCCGTCATATTTAATTCTACTATTTTTTCGTTAAAGGCTACTTCTTTTGCGAGAAAGCTTAATTTTGCGGCAGATGAAGAATTTACACCTCGAAGAATCGGCATACGGGAAATCCCTTCGATAAACTGTAATAACGACGTTACTCTCCCGTTAATAATTTCAGCGGTATCATTTGCTTTGTCGATAAGGTGGGCTTCAATTTTTTCTGTTACTGCCTTTCGTGCAATGACAACAGCGAAAACAATTTCGATTATTCCCGCAGCTGCGATTAAAATACCAAAGATGAGAATAAGTTTTTTTCTTAAAGAAAAACGATTTCTTACCTTTTCGGTGGTGACATACGCCTTATCTACTTGTTCTTGATGGGTGTGGATGGTACTTTTTTCATTCATTTTGTCAAAACTCTCCTTTTATGACAAAAGATCACCTCCGCCTATCTTGTCCGCCTTTTAGAAGGTAATAATAAGCGGAGCCGTGTGCATGTTGTGCATACAAGAAAAGTATAGCCCTTTTGCCGGTAGGTGTCCAGCAAGAAATAAGTAGTGGTGGTAAAGAAAATTAAATCTAAAGAAAAGCTCTAAATAAAATAGAGAATTCTATAAAATAAAAAGCGTGTAAACTACTTTTTCTCTGGGACAAGGCCGTCAACAAAATACTTGTCCGGTAGTTTTGCCGGTTTACCGGTTTTATCTACACAGCCCCACGAAACTTCAGCTTCAACACAGACAATGCCCTCCGGATTTGTGATTACCTGCCGGAAAGTTCCCGAGAGTTTGCCGAGTTTGATGGGCGTAACGTCAATACGAAGTTTATCGTAGAGTCGCGCGGAATATTTATAGTGTATATCGATATGAGTTACATAGAGCATATAGCCTTCTTCGATTAACCCGACATAATCGAAACCGATACGGCGTAGGTATTCCATACGGGCATATTCCAAATAGTTTAAATATATGGCGTTATTTACGTGATTATATGCATCCAGTTCATAGCTTCTAACCTCTACTTCTATCGGATGTGTCATTATCTTCCTCCTCTTAGTTAAAATGCCCTCGAAAAACTTTGACTTTTAGAAGGCGCCCCTGCATCGAAATCAATTACGTAAAAAAAAAGACTGCAAGCACCCTTGCAGTCTTTTGAGCTATGATGGATTCGAACCATCGACCCACGCCTTAAAAGGGCGTTGCTCTACCTACTGAGCTAATAGCCCATATCTTGAAATAACAGGACGAGTATATAGGATATTGAGTGCTATGTCAAGTGCTCTTTTGAAATAGACGGTGCATCTACTTCGTTGCTATGCACAAATCTCGTCGTCAGAACGCCCAAGGATGGGCGGGGAATAAGTCAGAAATAAGTTTTGGAACAAAACTTGTCCTCTACCGATGTATATGGACGTACATCGGTAGAGAGGTACACGGATGTACGCTGTTTAACAGTATATTTCAAAAGGCTTATGGAAAGGTATATGTATTAAATCAATATCTTCTTCGCAGCACCGCCGTAATATTCATTGCGGAGTGCGTGGACGTGCTCGTCGCGAATATAGTCGTCAAACGGCATCATCCGGTCGATAACACCGCCGGGGGTAATTTCCACAATGCGGTTTGCAATGGACGATATAAATTCGTGGTCATGCGAGTTGAACAGTACCACACCCGGAAAGGCGATGAGCGCCTCGTTCAAACTCGTAATCGCTTCCAAGTCGAGGTGATTAGTCGGCTCATCCATAATGAGCACATTGGCGCCGGAAAGCATCAGCTTACTGAGCATACAGCGTACCTTTTCTCCTCCGGAAAGCACCTTAACGGGTTTGAGCGATTCATCGCCGGTAAAAAGCATGCGTCCCAAAAAACCGCGCACGTAGGCTTCGTCCTGTTCGGTGGAAAATTGCCGCAGCCAATCGGTAATGTTCAAATCGGTTTCAAAGTAGCTGGAATTATCTTTGCTGAGATAGGCATTCGTAACGGTCTGTCCCCAATACACATCCCCCGAATCGGCAGTTTTAACACCGGCGATAATATCGAAGAAAGCCGATTTTGAGTTATGCTCCTGCCCGACAAAGGCGATTTTGTCCGTTCGGTTCACGGTCAAGCTGAAATCTTTGAGCAGCGTAATACCGTTGCCCGAACCTTCTTCTTTAGAAATATAGTTGAGTTTTTCTACGCGGACAACGTTATTCCCGATTTCTCTGTCCGGTTTAAAATGGACATACGGGAACTTCCGTGTGGTAACTTCCAGCTCTTCCAGCGCAAGTTTGTCGTACACTTTTTTGCGGCTGGTTGCCTGCCGGCTTTTTGCCGCGTTAGAAGCAAAGCGCAGGATAAATTCGCGCAGATCTTTCATCTTTTCTTCGCGTTTTTTCTGCTGGTCGCGTGCCTGCCGCTGCATAATCTGACTCATCTGATACCAGAAGTCATAGTTACCGCTGTACATACGGATTTTTCCAAAGTCGATATCGCAAATATGCGTACACACGGTGTTCAGAAAGTGTCGGTCATGCGATACCACGATCACCGTATTCGGGAACTCAATTAAAAACTCCTCCAGCCAGCTGATGGATTCAAGGTCGAGACCGTTCGTCGGTTCGTCCAACAAAAGAATATCAGGATTGCCGAACAGCGCCTGCGCCAGCAGCACACGAACCTTCTGACTTTCGTCCAGCTCGCTCATCATGCGCTCGTGGTTTGCCTCTTCCAAACCGAGCCCGGAGAGCATCTGCTCTACCTGATTTTCCGCCTCCCAGCCGCCCATGTCGGCAAACTCACCTTCAAGCTCCGAGGCGCGGATACCGTCCTCTTCGCTGAAATCTTCTTTTTCGTAAATGGTTTCCCGCTCTTTCATAATCTTATAGAGCTGCGGGTGCCCCATATATACGGTGTCTTTGACGGAATATTCATCAAAAGCAAAGTGATCCTGCCGCAGTACCGCCATCCGTTCGCCCGGCGTAATGCTGATTTCACCGCTGTCGTGCTCTAATTCGCCTGAAAGCAGCTTGAGAAAGGTTGACTTGCCCGCCCCGTTTGCTCCGATAATGCCGTAGCAGTTCCCAGGGGTAAATTTTAAATTGACATCTTTAAAAAGAGGTTTTTCCGAAAATTTTAAACTAACATCGCTTACTGTAATCATAAAGGGCAGTATAGCCTAAAAGAAAAAAAGAGTGAACGGGATGGATGAATAAACGCATCAGGTCGTTTTTTAACATCCCCACGGAAAAACTGAGACTATTCGACCAGAACTGCCAAGGATGGCAGTAGTTCCATACAGCAGCGATGTTTTGTGCACGCACAAAACTCGCCTTCAATGCGCCCAAGGATGGGCGTGGGATAGGTCAGAAACAAGTTTTGGAACAAAACTTGTCCTCAACCGATGTACATGGACGTACATCGGTTGAGAGGTACACGGATGTACAACAGTTGAAGATGGCGCAAATGGTTGTTCGTCCTCACTTATTCTGCGGATTTTGATATTAGCCATCTGATGTGTTTACCCTTCTTGTAACATAAAAGTGTGCGAAATTTTATCGAAAATTTCGCACACAAGGAAGGCAACCGTTTGAAATAGTTCCGCTACGGTTGCCATGGATACGCAACACAAAGATATTTGCACTTTCATTCAGTATCCCATAGAATTAGATAAAACGCAAGAAAAAACTAAAAAAAATTTGGAAGGCCTAAAATTTTTTATGATTAACTGATTCTTTGCACGAATCATTATTGTTCTATAGCTGCCAGCATTCGGTAAGCCACTGCTGTACTGCCCTGAAGCGTTCAAACATTTTATCGTGATGCCCGAACGGATCGAACACAACGGTTGTATGTGCTATCTGCATTCTAAGCGCCTGATGTACTTCTGCTGCGTATTTCGGCGCATTCTCTAACCGGTTGCCGTGTTTTCCGCCCTCTCTCTTTCCGTTCAGCAAATAGACAGTGGCATTGCTATGCAAAACTTTGTGTTCACGGCAGTATTCCGGAAATCCGGGATACCAAAACGAACCGCAAAGGGAAAATATATACGGTATATCGGTATATTCGAATAAACTCCACACGGCAGCTAAGCCGCCGAGGGAATAGCCGCCATATGCAAGCCTCGAATCGTCAAGGGGATATTTAGTTTTCAGTTCGGGCAGTAGTGTCTTGAACAATAGATGATGATATTCCGCGCCCTTGCCGCCAAAAGGAGGACAATCGGTGCGGAATGACTCGGCAGCCCATGGTGTATAGTCGTCAAATCGGCTGCGTGCGTGCAGCCCGAACAAAAAAATACTCGGGGCCAGTGATTTCAGATATTCAATCTGTCCGTCGTTGACAAAAACCGCAGGATAACGGTGCTGCAGGTTATATTCTGCAGGTTCCGATACGGTAATGTCTATACCGGACAGACTGATATGGTTCGTTATATCGCGTTTCGTATTGAAGCTACTTCCGCAGGAAGGCATCAACAGCTTCCAAGGCATTCAGCACAGCCGGACCATAGTCCATCAGCTCATCATAGGAAATCGTCATAATTTTACGCTGAGCAATAGCGGGTACGTCAACTAGTACTACATTTGCCTGCAAAGACGAAACCGCATTTGCGTCTAATTTTTTATTCCGGTCGCTCGTTACATAGATGATCAGTTCAGGATTCATAGTTATCAGATTTTCTGTCGTAAGCCCTGACGTACCCGTTGCAATATTGGTATAACCGAGTACATTCAGGAGACTTTCTTGCAATGCAGATTTATACGCCCCGAACGTTGTGCCATTATATGCACACATAATAAGCGCCTTCTTTAAAGAAGTCCCCTTTGTTGAAATATGTTGCAGCACAGCATTCAAACGCTGTTCGAGTTGCTTTGCATACGCTTCTGCCTTATCCTGTACATTAAAAATAATGCCAAGATTTCTCACATCTTCGATAATATTTTGAAGGTCTTGCTTGATATTTAAAACCGAAGCTTTTTGTGCATATATCGGGATACCGTTTTCATTCCAAAAGCTCACCGTACCCAAAGATTTTTCGGAAAACATCATGTTTCTACCGAGCACTGCATCCGGTTCATACGAAAATACCACTTCCCGGGAAACGGTTTTCTTATTCCCGATATGAGGGATAGAATCGATCGCTTTCTTATACTTACCGGTCACTGCATTATCCGGATCCAGCATACCGATAATACGATCCTGCAAGCCGAGTTCAATCAGCATTTCCGTCATTGAAAGATTATTGGTAATAACCTTTTTAGGCGCTTGCTTAAAGACCTGTGTTATCGCTTTGCCGTCTTTGTCATAGGTGGTAACACTGACCGGATATGCCGTTTCCGCACTCACTGCGGCAGCAAGAAAAAGAGCCAATGCAATACTAATACATTGCTTCATTTGAATAACCTCCTGAGAGTTGTGTGACTCTCTAAAAACTGAGATATAGATTTTTAGAGATGCCGATGTCTTTTCTATCTATCAAAGATAGCATAGCCAAAGATATTATAGCGGCCCCCTATAGTGAATCATCGCCTGCGAATCCTCTGTCCAGCTGATATTGCAGCGAACACCGTAGATCGTCAGCATGGATTCTTCGGTAATAGTTGTGCGAGGACTTCCTTCATATAAAATATCCCCGTCTTTCATCAAATACAAATAATCCGAATACCGGCATGCCAACTGTATATCGTGCAGCACAGCCAGTACGTTAATCCGTAAATCTTTTACAATCTGCAATATCTCCAGCTGATATTTTATATCCAAATGGTTGGTCGGTTCATCCAGCAATAAGAGAGAAGGTTGCTGAGCGATTGCACGGGCAAGCACAACCCGCTGTTTTTCTCCCCCTGATAGCGATTGATACGGCTGATCTTTTCGAGTCAACATCCCGACCTTTGCCAGTGCATCCTGTATAATGGTAAAATCCTCTTCTCGTTCGGTTTGCATAAAGCGGATATGAGGTGTCCGCCCCAGCATCACAATATCCTGTACCGAACAGTTGAAATTCAGCGTATTAAATTGTGCGACAACCGCCATTTCCTTTGCCGAATCCTTGAGGCGGACAGCACGGATGTCTTTTCCGTCAAGATACACGGCACCCGAGTCCGGTTTGATAATCCGGTAGATATTTTTTAAGAGCGTCGTCTTACCGCACCCGTTTGGGCCAAGTATCGTATAAAATTTATGCCCGTCCGCATGGAGCGATATACCTCGTAAAATTTCTTTATGAGCGATACTGCAGTGGACATCCTTGCACATCAAATCCATATTACTGCCCTGCTCCCCGTTGGTGCTTTGCAACAATAAAGATAAAAAACGGAGCTCCAACCAATGCAGTGAATATCCCGATCGGTAATTCCGCATTTTGAATCAATATTCGCGCACATACATCCGCCCAGATAATAAAAAGCGCACCCAAGAGTGCTGCGACGGGAAAGAGTCTACGATGGTTTGCTCCCACAAGTGCACGGGCAATATGCGGGGTAATCAGCCCAACAAACCCGATGATTCCACAGACAGACACCAATACACCGGTTATTACCGCAATGACTGCCATAAAAAGATACCGATAGAAGTAGAGCGAAATCCCCAACGTTATCGCGACTTCATCGCCCATCATCATTGCATTAAAAACGCGGTACTGTAAGAAGAAAAAAAAATACGAAAGGCTGACTACGAGCAGCGGTAACGGGAGTGATGACCATGAAGTACCGGCAAGAGAACCCATTGTCCAAAACTTAACCGTCATAATACTGTCAGAATTTGCCCCAATTGAAATGATAAAATTGGCAAACGCCGTAAACAGGGCATTTACCACGGTACCTGATAAGATGAGACTTGTCGTGGTCATCTTTCGCTGTGATGAAGCGATGATCAGCACCAATATGGTCGCGGCAATCGCGCCGAGAAAGGCTCCAAGCCCTACGGCAGAAATAAAGCCGAGAATGATACTGACAACAGCCCCAAATGTTGCACCGGCAGAAATACCCAAAATGTACGGCTCAGAAATCGGGTTGTTGACCGTTGTCTGCATAACGCATCCACAAACGGCAAGCCCTGTACCGGTAAAAAACCCGAGTAAAACCCGCGGTACACGCATATTCCATACAATCGCAATAGTAGCGTTTGAAATACCGGTCAGTAAATTGGGGACAACTGCTTTTCCCAGCATAATCCGGTATGTATTTGCCAATCCGATTTTAACAGGGCCGAGCGAAACAGCAATAAATATGGAAAAAATCGTTATCGCTATCAGGAATAAAAATAAAACAAGATGTTTTACTGTTTCAACAGAGAATTTTTTTTGCAGCATCAATGTATTCTTCTTGTTTACCTCGGTTTACAAGCTAGTGCTGTTATAGCATATTTTAATACATTCTGCAAGAAGTTTACCTCCCGGCATTCCATGAGACATCATTCGTCGCAAACGCGCCTCTCATCCCATGCTTTTATTATTGCTTATTTTTTGAGTAGCCTTTTTAAAAACTTGAGTTCCATGTTCTACTTACCGCCCCCTCTTTACCGATTCTTTCTTTCTATACTAATATAGATCTTATAAAATATTAGTATAGAGATCTTACAAACAGAGAGGAGTAATGCAATGGGATTGATAACAGCAGCGCTCAGCGCAGTAGGCGGCGGTTTGGCGGATCAGTGGCTTGAGGTTGTCGAAGCGGATGATATGGGTGAGGGCATCGTACTCGCAAAGGGTGTACCGGTGCGCACGGATAAGCGTAATAGGAATACCAAAGGCTCAAGCGATGTGATTTCTAATGGGTCGATTATCCATGTTAATCAAAATCAGTTTATGATGCTGGTAGACGGCGGAAAAATTATCGACTACACGGCGGAACCGGGATATTTCAAGGTTGATAACAGTTCGGCTCCCTCTCTTTTCAGCGGCGGCTTCGGCGATGCCTTAAAAGAAACATTCAGTCGTTTTAAATTCGGCGGAACAACACCGATGAAGCAGGAAGTTTTCTACATCAATTTGCAGGAAATCAAGGGGATTAAGTTCGGCACACCTAATCCGCTTCAGTATTTTGATAATTTCTATAATGCGGAGCTTTTTTTGCGGGCATTCGGAAACTACTCCATCAAGATAACCGATCCTATCAAATTCTTTAAAGAAGCCTGCCCCCGAAATGCAACGCACGTACATATCGATGAAATCAACGAGCAGTATTTAACCGAATTTTTAGAGGCATTGCAGGCGGCCATCAGCCAGATGTCGATGGAAGGCGAGCGGATTTCGTTTATTCCGTCAAAGGGAACACTCCTCAGTAAGCACATGTCACAGATTCTCGATGATTCGTGGAAAGATCTGCGCGGTATGGAGGTGCTGGCAGTCGGTATCGCAAGCATCACGTATGACGACAGCTCCAAAGAACTCATCAATATGAGAAACAAAGGTGCAATGCTCGGCGATCCTTCTATCCGTGAAGGTTATGTGCAGGGTTCTATTGCGCGGGGTATGGAAGCAGCAGGTTCCAATCAGGCAGGCGCCGGTATGGCATTCATGGGCATGGGAATGGGCATGAACGCAGGCGGAAACTTTATGGGGCAGGCAAGCCAAACCAATATGCAGCAGATGCACATGCAGCAAGCAGCTCAACAACAGTCTGGGCAGCAAACCGCCGCAGCGGGACAAGCCGCTCAAGGAAAAGCGGCAGGCGAATGGTTCTGTACCGAATGCGGACACAAGAATACCGGTAAATTCTGTGCGGAATGCGGCACGCCGAAACCCGCAGGAAATAATTGCCCTTCATGCGGCGCAGAAGTCAAACCGGGAACAAAATTCTGTTCGGAATGTGGCGCTAAACTCTAACAGAACTGCAAAGCTGTAGCTAAGAGAAATCGATGCAACCGCCACAAAATCTCCAAAGCGGTTGCCTTCTTGTCCCGCGAAATTTTGTACAAAATTTCGCTTTATCTATGTTTCAAAAGAAGGGCAAACACATCAGATGGATAGACCAAATGCCACAGAATAGTTAGGCTGTGAATACCCCTCTTGCAGCCACAAAGTGGCGAAAGGCGGGTTGAACAGCCTAGCTATTCTGTGGGGGTACTAAACAACTTCTGATGTGTTTGCCCTCTAAAGGGAAACAACTATGAGTGTGATGAACTACAAATGCCCCTCATGCGGGGCGCCGATTGAGTTTAATCCGCGATTGGGCAAATTTAAATGCGGATACTGTTTTACCGAGCATACGGAAGAAGAACTGACTGCCTATCTCGAAAAACTGCAAGCTAAAACTGCTGCAGCAGACGAAAGCGCCGGTGATGCTTCTGCCGGCCATAATGTCGCACCGGAATCCGGTACGGGAAATGACAGCGGAGGAACTCCTGATAAAGATACCGCTTCCGGCAACAGCAGCGGAAAAAGCGGACAGACCGTTAAGGTGTACCAATGCGCCAACTGCGGCGCGGAAGTTGTTGCGGGCGACACCTCAACGGCGGCTTTTTGCTACTACTGCCACAGCCCGGTGGTTATAACCGACCGGCTCAAGGGCGATTTTAAACCCGACCGCATTATCCCGTTTAAGATTGATAAAAAGACCGCTGTGCAGAAATTTCTGGAATGGGCGGGCAAAAAGAAATTTACACCCAAAGGCTTTACGAGCGAAATGCAGCAGGAAAAAATCACCGGCATTTACCTCCCCTACTGGCAGGTGGATATCGATGCAAAGGTGGACTACCATGCGATCGGTGTGAACGTTACCCGCTGGTCAAGCGGAGACCGAGATTTTGTAAAAACCGATAAATACAAAATCGACCGCACCGGTGATATTTCCGTAAACAATCTACAAAAACTCGCATTTTCCAAAATCGACGAATCGTTACTCAACAGCATTACTCCCTACGATGAAGTGGAGATGAAAAATTTTTCTGCAGGGTATTTAGCAGGATTCTTTGCCGAACAATACACCGAAGATAAAGAAGCAATAAAGCCCGCTTTAATGACACAGGCAAAACAAGCCACAGCGGCGCTGATAAAGGAATCTACTCCTTGTACTCATTTTGAATCGGAAAAAGATTCAACCGCGTATTCTGTCCGTGAGCAACGGTATGTGTTACTCCCTTCGTGGATTCTTACCTACGTCTATCACGGTAAGCCGTACGTTTTTGCTGTAAACGGACAAACCGGTACAACCTGCGGCGAACTGCCGCTGGATAAGGCAAAAGCAGCACTGACATCGGGGCTTCTCGGCGTCGTATTCGGTGCGCTTATGTTCTTAGGAGGGATGTTTATATGGTAACGATGGCGACGTCGGCATGTTCAAAAAAATATGCCTACAGAAAACGGCTCATTACGACTCTTTTTTGCTGTTTTCTCCCCCTTATACTTCTTTATGCAGAGACGAGCACTTCGGACGAGGCTGATTGGAGCGAAACCGAATGGGATGCAGACGAACTTTTTATTCCGATAGAACAATTTGCCGGACGACCGGTCGTCGATATGGCGGGCATTCTGACTCTTAGCGAACAACAGGAAATAGCGGCACGCTTTACGGAATTTTCCGAAAGCCTCAAAACGGATGCGTCAGTGGTACTGGTTGCCGACACCGGTGATTTGACAGCGGAAGCTTATGCAGATGATTTCTTTGATTACGGCGGCTACGGCTACGGAGAAGACCGCGATGGAATCTTGCTGTTAATCGTAACAGGATACGGCGACGGCAGCGGAAGAAAAGCGCATATTTCAACCTCAGGTAAGCGTACGATCAATACCGTTACCGATTCCCGTATTGATGATCTGCTCGATGCGCTCATCGACGGTGGAGCAGCGGATGGAAATTATGCCGCCGGGATCAATGCATATATCGATAAGCTGCGCACCATAATCCAATCACCGGAACAAGCGGCCGCCGCAAAGCTGAAAAGCAGCCTCTTATTTGCCCTCGGTACCGGTGTTTTCGTGTTTTTAATCAGCTTTTTGATTCTATTAAAACGCTATAAAATAGCCGGTGCAAAACCGTACTACGATCGGGCGAAACAAACACAGGTACGCTTTGCTTCTACGAACGACCCGCTTATCAGTACCAATACGATAAGTACCGTACGGCCTAAAAGCAATTCAAGCGGCAGTTCCGGAAGCTCCACTCATACATCTTCAAGCGGGCGCTCTCACGGCGGAGGCGGCAGGTCGTTTTAAGTTTTAAGCGGGTGCCTTTCGGGCATCCTGATTGCATTCACCAAGGCTGGAAGTACGTCACGGCATTTTGAGCAGCTCAAAATAGAACTGCTCAAAAGCTTGTTATAAAGTTTTATACCGACAAATACTGAAAAGATATAAGCGATCTACCATTTACCGGTCTAAAGCGGTTTTAATGTATACTCTACTTCAATAGTTTTCTTGCCGGACTTTTCAACTGCATCGGCAGCGTTTACCGTATAGTTACGGTACTGAATTATAAATCTATGAATTACTGAAGACTCTCAACTTCTTCTTTGGAGAGTTCGACAATTTTGCAAATATCACCAAGGGGGTAGCCCATAGTAAGCATCATTTTCGCTGTTTGAAGAGCTTTTTGGTGGGAACCTTCAACAAGTCCGAGGGATTTACCTTCTGTATAAGCAATTTTCCGTTCTTCTGCCCGTTGTACTGCTATATCTGTTGCATAATCATATTCGGCTATCAACATATTTATGACCTCCTTTGATTTACGCTGCAAGTATTCTTTTAAGATACCATTTTGTATGCATTCTTTTATGGCATTCTCAAAACCGTGCTCTTTATCCCGTTCAATATTCCGTCGTACAATTTCCACAAACGCACTGTATTCTTCTAGTGGCTTACAATGGTGCAGTATTGTGTGCGCTTTATTTTTATTGATATTCAATACTTTTACTTCCAGTTCTAATGGAAGACGCTCAGGCTTGGTCATAAAGGCATCGGAAAGACGGAGAGTCGTGCTTTCAGGGTAATCTTCTTCTCCGTTATAGAACACGTAAAACTCAGGTGTAGGGATTTTTTTCAGGCGTCTGAGATAACGGTCGCGCGGGTTTTGAATGCGCTCATACCGCTCTTGTGCATCTAAAATACGTTCATATAAGCGTACTACATATTCAAGACAGCGTATCGGCATATTGGGGTTGATCGTTGACTGATGTTCCGCCAATATAATCATCTTATTATCAACTAAATACGACACATCATTGTAGAAAGACATATACATCACTTGCTCAAGACGCAATGGTGTTAATACGGATACGGTATCCAGATGCGTACTATGTAGGGCATTATATAATGAGAGGAAATTTTCTTTTGCTTTTTTATCTTCGCTAAACAGATCTACAAAGACGGAATCTTTATAATTTCTGTTTACCGCCTGTTTTCGCTCTTCCATGTCATTAAGTATAGCAGAAAACGTATAAAGTGCAAACAGATTTATTTGCCAAGCCGCTTTGCGATGGCTCTATTGATAAAAAAGTCAATACTGTTTATATGGTGTTAGCATAGAGCCTAAAACCCGAAAACACAAGAAAAAAAATTGAGTACCTGCATACGAAATCCGTAATTGACCGCTGGATAGATTTGATTTATTATCTATTTCAGGGAGTGTACTATGAACCATACCGGTCTTTTTTCCTACATACTGACAAGAAACGTCAAAAACAAAAAAATGAGATGTATACCCATTGCTGCAGCGCTGTGTCTCGCTGCAATGTTTATATTCGCAGTTATGAGCCTTACCGGATGTGCCGATAAGCGGCAGACGGCTGCGGACAGCGGAACGGAGGAATTTGTTACGGCGATTTCTCCGACCAATATCGGAAGGCTTGCTCCTATTGCCGTCAGCTTTGCCTGCGATGTTATCTGCGAACCTGAACAGGCTTTGCAGTTTTCTCCCCGGCAGACGGGAACATGGGAACTTCAAGACAGCAAAACGGTTGTGTTTACGCCATCCGTTCCTTATTCTTTCGGTCGTAAAATCATCTTATCTGCAGACTGCGCAAAGTTGTTCGGAAAAGATACGGCACAAGGAACATATCGCCATGTCTTTTTAGCCGATACCCCTTCCTACGAGGTCGCGCTGGATACATTAACTCTTGATCAGTATGAAGAGGCATATTCGCTCAGCGGCAGCATCACTACGGATATTCCCGTTACGGCGGACACCATCCGGCACTGCGTTTCGGCAAAAGCGGGAGGCTTTTTTAAAAGATCCTGCGCAATACAATGGGAACAAGGCTCGTCGGGAAAGGTATGGAAATTTTTTATCCAAAATATCAGTATTAAAAAACGGGCACGGAGCTTATCGGTTTCGTGGCAGGGGCGGAAGCTCGGTTTGTCGAAAAAACAGGATGCGGCATTTGCGGGCGAAAAATTATTTACTATTCCGCCGGAAAATGAATTTTCGATTATCGATATCAATACTTCAAAAAAGAACACCATACTGGTAAGTTTTTCGCGAATGCTCGACACATCTCAAGATATACAGGATTTTATTTCGACTCACAATGAAGACGGTTCTCGGAGCGACGATGTTAACGTATCAGCCAGAGGTAACGTACTGACGATTTATGACGATTCAAATTGGCGGAATATCAGAACTATCCGTATTTCAAACGGGATCAAAAGCTCGAACGGCATCTACCTTGCCGCAGCGCGGACTATCACTCTTTCGGATAATTGGGAACTGCCGTCCGTGCGTTTTATGACCGACGGAACTATTTTACCGTCATCACAGGGGACGGTGCTACCGGTCGAGACACGGAACGTGAGCGGTCTTTTAATACAAGCTTTTGCTATTTACGATCATAACATCGTTCAATTCTTGCAGGTCAATGAATTGGACGGAACCGATGAACTGTACCGCGTGGGCGAGCCGGTGTGGACGCAAAATGTTTCATTCGATTGGGACGATTCGATGCAGAATAAATACATTCCGCGTGGAATCGATGTGTCGGCGCTCACTAAAAAATATCCTCATGGGATGTTTCAAATACGCATTTCATTCAGAAAAAAGAATATCAAATACCGTATTCCCACAGATGCCGATGAAGCGTTTGCTTCGCTGCCGCAACCTCCCGATATGATCGAAGCGGATTTGCCGCCCGACGAAAAGAGTTTCTGGAATTATTGGGAAGATTTGGATTATGATGAGCGGGATACCTATTGGTCAAATAAAAACAACCCCTATCATCCGGCCTTTTATATTCCGCGTTTCAATAGTAAGAATTTGATAAAGCGGAATATTCTTATCTCGGATGTCGGCATTATGGCGAAAAAGACAACGAGCGGGAAACTGTACGTCAGCGTTGCCGACATCAAAACGGCGCAGCCTATCAGCGGAGCGGAAATTACCTGCTATTCGTATGTCGGCTCCAAAAATGCCGAACTCCGGTCGGATAAAAACGGATCCGCAGTACTCGAAGATGCTTCCAAGGCAGTATTCATCGCGGCAAGCTACAAGGGACAGACTTCATATTTGAAAATTGGAGCCGGAACGGGATTGAGCGTCAGTCATTTTGAAACCGGCGGCGAAAAAACCGTAGGCGGCGTAAAGGGATTCATTTACGGAGAGCGCGGCGTATGGCGGCCGGGTGATCCGCTCTACCTGACCTTTGTGCTGCAGGATTTACAGAAAAGCCTCCCCGCGGATATTCCGGTCTCTTTTGAACTTTCCGACCCGCTCGGACGGGTAACAGAGTCGCGCCTCCTAACCCATTCGGTAAACGGCTTTTATCCGGTGGAAACAAAAACTGCCGCGGGCGCGGTAACCGGTCTCTGGCAAGCCAAGGTAAAAATCGGCGGACAGGAATGGACTCGGCCGCTCCGCATTGAAACGGTCGTCCCGAACCGCCTGTCGGTTAAACTGGAACCTGAGAAAAAAATGCTTACTAGCGGTACGAACAACTTTACGCTTTCGGGGGCATGGCTGCACGGTGCACCGGCTCCCAATTACAACGCAGACGTTGCCGTGTTCTTTACCTCTGCGCCGGATAATTTCGGTTATTCCGATTTCAGCTTTACCAATCCGTCGGTAGAAATGGAACTAGGCCGCTCAACCATTTGGGAAGGAACACTGAATAGCGCCTCAAAGGCAACATTTAGCGAACATTTCACCATCGGCGCAGATGATCCGGTACCGGGAAAACTACAGGCTCATTTTGTCAGCCGCATCTTTGAACCGTCGGGAGCCTTTTCCACCGAACAAAGCGCTTTCCCGTATTCGCCGTACAGCCGCTATGTCGGTCTGCGGCTGCCGAAAGGAGATGCCGCCCGCGGAATGCTTTTAACCGATGTTCAACATACCGCCGATGTACTGCTGATAGACCAAGACGGTAAGCCGGTTTCCTCAGGAGAGCTTTCATATACGATTCATAAATTGGATTGGAAATGGTGGTGGGAAAAAGACGCCCTTACCGACGCAACGTATGTCTCCAGCAACTCGTCTTATGAAATTGTACGCGGCTCGGTACCCGTTACAAACGGAAAAGGGAGCTTTCAGTTTGAAATAAAATATCCTTCATGGGGACGGTACCTCGTTACGGTCTCCGATGGGCGGCGCGGACACAGTGCGGCAAAAATCGTGTATATCGACTGGCCGGGCTGGGCCGGACGCGCTCAAGAAAACGGTTCGGGCAGCGCGGCGATGGTTACGCTCATCACCGACAAACGGCAGTATAGCACGGGCGAAACCGCTTCTGTTTCGTTTGCCTCAAGCGCCGGAAACAGAGCCCTCGTTACGGTAGAAAAGAACGGCGAAATTCTCAAACAGGATTGGCTTGAAACAGCTAAAGATACCACGGTGTATAAACTGAAATTAACGGAAGCGATGGCGCCGAATGTGTACGTGCATATCACGGTATTGCAGCAACACTTGCAAACGGCGAACAGTTTGCCGATCCGCCTTTACGGTATCGTACCGGTGATGGTCGATAATCCCGCCACGAAACTCAATCCGGTGATTACCGCTCCGGCCGTCTATGCGCCCAACGAAAAAGCGGTTATCTCCGTATCCGAACAAAACGGAAAACCGATGACATTCACGCTTGCCGTTGTCGATGAAGGGCTTTTAGGATTAACGAACTATCACGGGCCGGAACTGAGACGCGAATTCTATAAGAAAGAAGCGTCACAGCTTTCGAGCTGGGATTTATATCAGTATGTTATGAACGCCTATAGCGGAAAGCTTGAAACACTGCTCGCAATCGGCGGTTCCGAAGACCTTGCCGATAACCGCGAACGGGGCAACAATCGGTTCAAACCGGTGGTACAATACCTCGGCCCCTTTACGATCGCCGCCGGTGAAAAGAAGCAGCTTTCGTTCGATATGCCTGAATATATCGGAGCCGTGCGGGCGATTGCGGTTGCAGGCTTTAACGGCGCTTACGGTATTGCGGAAAAAACCGTTCCCGTAAAGGCCGACCTTATGATACAGGCAGCGCTCCCCCGCACACTCGGTGTCAATGAGCGTATCGATGTACCCGTTACGGTATTCAACGGGACGGACTCTGCACAAAATGCAAAAATCACCTTGAATACAAAAGGCGCCATTCCGTCCTTTAACGCTGAAAAAACCGTAAAGGTTCCCGTTTCTTCGGATACGACCGTTACGTTCACGGTAAAGACGGAAGCGGCCGGTACAGCCGACTTCACCGCCGCCGTAAAAACGGACAAAGGTTTTGCGCAGTCGGTAACGCCGGCAGAGGTACAGGCACGGGGTATTCCCGTTACCTACCGTACACCGTTTACGCTGAAACCTTCGGAGAAAACGATTGTGAGCGTGCAAAGTCCGGGAGAAGTCAGTTCGACAACACTTTCGATGGAGCTTTCTTCCATACCGGCGCTCAATTTAGCAAGCAGACTCGACTACCTGATTCGGTATCCGCACGGATGTATCGAACAAATTACCTCCGGCGGCTTCCCGCAACTATATCTCGCAGACTTTGCACAGCTGTCGCCGCAGGCAAAGACGCGCATTCAAAAGCATATCCAATCGGTTATCGAGCGGTATCCTCAGTATCAAACCGCATCGGGAGCCTTCGCATACTGGCCGGGCAACAGCGCGCCGTCCGCATGGGGTTCGAGCTATGCGCTCCACTTCTTAACGGAGGCAGAGAAGCAGGGCTATGCGGTACCCGATTCGATTAAAAAACCGCTGACCTCTTGGCTTGCTTCTTCCGCGGCGGAATGGGAATCCTATAGTGAAGATTCGGCTGAAATACAGGCATACCGGCTCTTTTCGCTTGCGCTTGCAGGCAGCCCGAATATCGGCGCGATGAACCGGCTGAAAAATGAACGCCTTGATACCTCCGCCGCGCTGCTGCTGGCTGCTGCATACTCGCTTACGGGCAGGGATGACACGGCGGAGGATGTATTTGCAGATGCATTGGGCGCGTTGACTAAACAGGAGACATCCTACCGGTATACCGGCGGCTCTTTCGGTTCGTCCACTCGCATACAGGCGCTCTATTTGATGGTATGTACGCTGCTGAAGGATGATGTAAAGGCAGCGAAAGCAGCCCGTGAGGTTGCATCCGTACTTTCTTCCGATGATTGGTGCAGCACGCAAGAGACCGCATGGCTCCTATTCTCGCTTTTACCCTATTACAAAAACCGCGATGCCGCCTCGTGCAGCTATACCGTTACGGCGAACGGCGCGGCACGGCAGGGACAGCTTAAAAACGCCTCGATTATCGAAACCTTGCCTGCGGGAACAGCGGACAAGCAGACCATCGAAGTAACGAACACCGGAAAAGCGATCCTCTACGGCATTTTAACTGCAGAAGGTATGTCCATACCGGGAACGGAACAGCGGCAGAATGAAAATATCGACCTTGATGTTTCGTACTTCAATTCCGACGGATACATGATTTCTCCTACCAATTTGAAGGTAGGGGATTCATTCGTCATAAAAATTCTTGTCGCGAACCAAACATCGAAGAAGATCGAAAATATCGCGCTGACGTTCCCGATTCCAACCTGCTGGGAAATCAGTAACGACCGGATAGCCTTGGACAGCAGCGACGGTTCGGATTCTTTCGCCTATCAGGACATCAGAGACGACGTCGTGTATACCTACTTTGATTTAGCGCGTAGGGATTCGGTAACCTACAAGTTCTATGCGACGGTTGCCTATAAAGGAGAGTATTTTATACCGGCTATCCATGCGCAAGCAATGTACGATAATAAGATTAGGGCGGTGGTGCCGGGTCTCAAAGTGTCCTTTTGAAATATACGACGCATCTACTGCGTCGTACGGCAAAAAAGTGTCCTCAACGTATCAAAGATACGCC
>ERZ773083.474-NODE-474-length-32952-cov-13.510958_pt1 | contig 32952 bp, 28 predicted proteins | sample MGYA00511465_ERZ773083 | MGnify/ENA primary metagenome ERZ773083 (study PRJEB29015, sample SAMEA2738001) | human oral metagenome | biome: human oral; feature: human-associated habitat; material: dental | place: China | collected 2060 ... | reverse complement strand
TCATGCGTTGGTTCGAATCCAGCTACCCCAGTTCTTAGGTAATATATCAGATAAATGGTAAAATATCTTAGGGTATTTTATTTCTTTATAGGGTGAGAAACGTTAAAGATAGTTCAATGTCATTGCGGTGCTTAGGAAAAATATTATAAGTATGTCAAGCAAGAAAAGCTTGATTGTTGGAGGATTTTTTAGATGAATGAATTTGAAGATTTGCTAAATAGTGTTAGCCAAGTTGAGCCAGGTGATGTCGTTACTGCTGAAGTATTGACTGTTGATGCAAGCCAAGCTAATGTTGCAATCGCTGGAACTGGTGTTGAAGGTGTGTTAACCCTTCGCGAATTGACAAACAATCGTGATGCTGACATTAACGACCTAGTAAAACCAGGCGAAACACTTGAATTGCTTGTTCTTCGTCAAGTAGTTGGTAAAGATACTGATACAGTTACTTACCTTGTATCTAAAAAACGTTTAGAAGCTCGCAAAGCATGGGACAAGTTAGTCGGACGTGAAGAAGAAGTTGTCACTGTAAAAGGAACTCGTGCAGTTAAGGGTGGACTTTCAGTAGAGTTTGAAGGACTTCGTGGTTTTATTCCAGCTTCAATGTTAGATACTCGTTTTGTTCGTAATACGGAACGTTTTGTTGGTCAAGAATTTGAAGCAAAAATTAAAGAAGTAGATCCAAAAGAAAACCGTTTCATCCTTTCACGTCGTGAAGTAGTGGAAGAAAAAGCGGCAGCAGCACGTGCCGAAGTATTTAGCAAATTAGCTGTTGGTGATATCGTAACTGGTAAAGTTGCACGTATTACAAGTTTTGGTGCTTTTATCGACCTTGGTGGTGTTGACGGTCTTGTTCACTTGACGGAATTATCACATGAACGCAACGTTTCACCTAAATCAGTTGTGTCAGTTGGTGATGAAATCGAAGTAAAAGTGCTTGATTTAAATGAAGAGGAAGGTCGTGTATCACTTTCTCTTAAAGCTACAACCCCTGGGCCATGGGATGGTGTTGAACAAAAACTTGCTGCCGGTGATGTTATCGAAGGTACGGTTAAACGTTTAACAGATTTTGGTGCATTTGTTGAAGTGTTGCCAGGCATTGATGGACTGGTTCATATCTCCCAAATTTCACATAAGCGTGTTGAAAATCCAAAAGATGTGCTTAAAGTCGGTCAAGAAGTAACTGTCAAAGTTCTTGATGTTAATGCTGATGCAGAACGTGTATCACTTTCTATCAAAGCTCTTGAAGAACGTCCAGTTCAAGAAGATGAACAAAAAGAAAAACGTCAATCACGTCCTCGTCGTCCAAAACGTCAAGAAAAACGTGACTTTGAACTCCCAGAAACTCAAACTGGATTCTCAATGGCTGACTTGTTTGGCGATATTGAATTATAATAAAATAAAAGGATTGGAATCTATCATTTCAATCCTTTTTTACTTGTTATTTTCATAAATTTTTTGTATAATAGAATGGTTGCCACCCTTAGTGTAATGGATATCACGTAAGATTCCGGTTCTTGAGATGGGAGTTCGATTCTCTCAGGGTGGATTGTTTGTTAACTATTTAAAAATTCTTGTCTAAAACAAGAATTTTGTTTTTTATAAAGGAGAAGGGGATTTCGAATGCCTGTAAAATTGATTGCTCATGCTTTAATTGAAAAGGACGGAAACTATTTGCTCATTAAACGAAGTGAGGTAAAACGTGGTTTACCAAATATGTACCCAGAATATTGGGACATTCCAGGAGGAGGTGTGGAAGAAAATGAATTACCACGAGACGGAGCTATGCGTGAAGTGATGGAAGAAGTTAACCAAAAGGTACAATTAAGTTCGATTCTTCATGAAGATAGCTGCTACGATAAGGCAAAGGGTAAGGGTGTCGTTTTTACGCGTTTAGTTTATCAAGCAGAATTACTTGAACATAGAAAAATTCAACTTGATGCAGAAGAACATACAGCATTTCGCTGGATTCGGACTCTATCAGATATGAAAGGCGAAAAAGTCGTTCCTTATTTAAAGGATATATTGGAATAAATTGATAAAATGTAAATTGGAGAAGAGAAATAAGTACTATAAAGTTATGATGCTATACAAATCAATTTTATAGTACTTATTTTTTTGATACAAAAAACTCCTTGATTTACCAAGGAGTGAGATAAAATCTCATTAGTTTTTAGCTGCTGAGGCAAATTCTTCTTTAGAGAAAGCATCGTTAATAATGTCTTTTAATTGTTTAGCAGAAGCTTGCATTTTTTGTTTTTCAGCATCATTCAATGGGATGTTGACTGGACGGACAATACCATGTGCGCCAACAATAGCTGGTTGACCAATATAGCAATCAGTAACACCAGGATATTGACCTTCTTGGAAGACCGAAAGTGGAAGAACTGAATTTTCATCATCAAGGATAGCTTTTGTAATACGAGCTAAAGCAACTGCGATACCATAGAAAGTTGCACCTTTTTTATTGATAATTGAATATGCAGCGTCACGAACGCCTTCAAATAAGTCAACCAATTCAGCAGCATTGAAGTTTTCTACATCTTGAAGATAGTTTTCAAGGTTAACACCTGCAACGTTAGCATGTGACCAAACAGCGAATTCTGAGTCACCATGTTCACCCATAATGTAAGCATGGACAGAACGAGCATCTACATCTAATTTTTCAGCAAGTGCTTGACGGAAACGTGCTGAGTCAAGAGAAGTACCTGAACCAATAACACGTTCTTTAGGGAAACCAGAGAATTTCCATGTTGAGTAAGTCAAGATGTCAACTGGGTTAGCAGCTACAAGGAAAATACCATTAAATCCTGACTCAACAATCTTGGTAACAACATCTTTGTTGATGCGAAGGTTTTTCTCAACCAATTGAAGACGAGTTTCACCTGGTTTTTGGGGTGCACCAGCAGTCAAAACGACAAGATCTGCATCGTGCGCATCAGCATATTCTGCTGAATAGATTTTCTTAGGTGAAGTGAAGGCAAGGGCGTGGCTAAGGTCTTCAGCATCCCCTTCAGTCTTTTCCTTGAAAATATCAACGATACCAAGTTCTTGAGCGATACCTTGGTTGACAAGAGCAAATGCGTAAGAAGAACCTACAGCACCGTCACCAACAAGGATGACTTTTTTATGTTGTTTAGTAAGAGTCATTTTGCTAAACATCTCCTTTAATTTATTGGGGAACATGTCCCTTTACAACTTCATTCTATCACTTTTGTAGTAATTTGTCACGGATATAATACATATTATCTTATGTAAACGTTTTTATATTCAAGGGTGTTTACTGAAAAAAATCCGAATTTATGTTATAATGATAAGGTCATATAAATTGAAGAGAGGCATTTTTTAATGCAGGATAATAATTTAGTCAATGTGAACTTAACGAGCGAAATGAAGACGAGTTTTATCGATTACGCCATGAGTGTCATTGTGGCTCGTGCCCTTCCTGATGTTCGAGATGGTTTAAAGCCTGTTCATCGAAGAATATTGTATGGAATGAATGAACTAGGTGTAACCCCTGATAAACCACATAAGAAATCTGCTCGTATCACGGGTGATGTTATGGGTAAATATCACCCACATGGAGATTCCTCTATTTATGAAGCTATGGTGCGGATGGCACAATGGTGGTCTTATCGTCACATGTTAGTAGATGGTCACGGGAACTTTGGTTCTATGGATGGGGACGGCCCTGCCGCGCAACGGTACACAGAAGCTCGTATGAGTAAAATTTCCCTTGAAATGTTGCGCGACATTAATAAAAATACAGTTGATTTTGCAGATAACTACGATAGTAGTGAGCGTGAACCATTAGTCTTACCGTCGCGTTTTCCTAATTTGCTGGTCAATGGAGCAACTGGTATTGCTGTGGGGATGGCTACCAATATTCCTCCTCACAATCTTGGTGAAACCATTGATGCCGTTAAATTGATCATGGACAATCCAGATGTAACAACGCGCGATCTTATGGAAGTATTACCTGGACCAGATTTTCCAACAGGTGCTTTAGTAATGGGAAGGTCAGGTATTCATCGTGCGTATGAAACCGGTAAGGGTTCCATTGTTTTACGTGCTCGAACAGAAATCGAAGAAACTAAATCTGGACGTGAACGAATTGTTATCACTGAATTTCCGTATATGGTCAACAAGACAAAAGTCCATGAACATATTGTCCGGCTGGTTCAAGAAAAACGGATCGATGGAATTACGGCAGTCCGCGATGAATCTAATCGAGAAGGAGTGCGCTTCATCATTGAAGTAAAGCGTGATGCAAGTGCGCATGTGATCTTGAACAACTTGTTCAAATTAACGCAAATGCAAACAAATTTCAGTTTCAATATGTTAGCAATTCAAAACGGAGTGCCTAAAATTTTGTCTCTTCGTGAAATTTTACTAGCTTATATTGAACATCAAAAAGAAGTGGTAACACGTCGGACGGTTTTTGATAAGGAAAAGGCTGAAGCACGTGCCCATATTTTAGCAGGTTTGTTGATTGCGCTTGATCATATTGATGAAGTCATTCGCATTATTCGAAATAGTGAAACCGATGCTGAAGCACAAGCGGAATTAATGTCACGTTATGAGTTATCTGAACGTCAAAGTCAAGCAATTCTGGATATGCGTCTTCGTCGTTTGACAGGATTGGAGCGCGATAAGATCCAGTCTGAATATGATGACTTAATGAAATTAATTGCAGATTTGATGGATATTTTGTCAAAACCGGAACGAGTAGCTACCATTATCAAGGAAGAATTAGAAGAGATTAAACGTAAGTTCTCTGACGAACGCCGCACGGAATTAATGGTTGGTGAAGTATTATCTCTAGAAGACGAAGATCTCATCGAAGAAACTAATGTTTTAATCACTCTTTCCAATAAAGGTTATATTAAACGGTTGAATCAGGATGAATTTACTGCACAAAGACGTGGGGGCCGTGGTATTCAAGGAACAGGTGTGAAAGATGATGATTTTGTTCGTGAATTGGTCTCTACCAGCACACACGATCGCTTACTCTTCTTTACCAATAAAGGGCGTGTTTATCGTTTGAAAGGTTATGAAATTCCTGAATATGGTCGTACAGCTAAAGGATTGCCAATTGTCAACTTATTGAAATTGGACGAAGGTGAAACGATTCAGACAATCATCAATGTTCAAGCTGAACATGATGATCATTCTTATCTTTTCTTCACTACACGCCATGGTGTGGTAAAACGAACTAGCGTAACAGAATTTGCTAATATTCGTCAGAATGGGCTAAAAGCTCTGAATTTAAAAGAAGAAGATGAGTTGATTAACGTCTTTTTGACAAATGGACAAGCGGATATCATTATCGGAACAAAAATGGGCTACGCTGTACGTTTTAACGAAAACCAAGTTCGGAATATGGGACGTAGTGCGACTGGTGTGCGAGGAGTAAATTTGCGTACGGATGACCATGTTGTAGGCGCTAGTGTCATTTCAGATAATCAAGAAGTATTAGTTATTACTGAAAAAGGTTATGGTAAACGAACTTTAGCCAGTGAGTATGCTACAAAAGGTCGTGGCGGAAAAGGAATGAAAACAGCTAATATTACTGAGAAAAATGGTCCATTAGCAGGCTTGATGGCCGTGAATGGTGATGAAGATTTGATGATTATCACGAATACAGGGGTCATCATTCGAACGAATGTTGCTAATATTTCTCAGACAGGCCGTGCGACTTTAGGTGTTAAAGTAATGCGGCTCGATAAGGGAGCACAGATTGTTACCTTTACAAGCGTTACAGCGGATAATGAAAAAGAAGAGGATGAAGATTAAACTGGATAAAAGGAAATGTTATGTCATCAAGAAGAAAAAAGCGTAATAAAAGAAAAAATATTCTAATTAACATCGTTGCGACATTGTTAATTATTGTTGCACTTGCACTTATTTTTAACTCTTCTATTCGTAATATGATTATGGTTTGGCATACCAATAGGTATCAAGTTAGCAATGTTTCAAAAGATAAGATTAATAAAAACAAAAAAGCCAAAACTAGCTTTAATTTTGACAAAGTAAAATCATTATCAACAGAAGATGTGATTAATGCTCAATGGCGAGCTCAGCAATTACCAGTTATTGGAGGAATTGCTATCCCAGAACTTTCAATGAATCTACCAATCTTTAAAGGCTTGGATAATGTAGGGCTTTATTATGGTGCAGGTACTATGAAAGAAACGCAACAAATGGGAAAAGGGAACTATGCCTTGGCTAGTCATCATGTATTTGGGATTACAGGTGCAAGTAATATGCTATTTTCTCCTTTAGAGCGTGCCAAAAGTGGAATGAAAATTTACCTGACAGATAAAGAAAAAATTTATACCTACTCTATTACATCCGTTGAGAATGTGGGCCCTGATAGAGTAGATGTGATCAATGACCGCGAAGGTGTGAATGAAGTGACCTTAGTAACATGTGAAGATGCAGCAGCAACATCTCGCACGATTGTCAAAGGAACACTAGATGGAGAAACGCCTTATAAGGGGGCGCCAAAAGAAATTTTAAAGGCATTTAGCAAAACATATAATCAAATGCAATTATAATATAAAATGAGCTAATGAAAAATTAGCTCATTTTATATTGAAAAGTATAGTAGTGATGACTAAATCATAAATAAGTCATTAAGATTTTCAGCTAAAGTTGGATGAGTAAAAATTTGTTTTGTGAAATAAGTATATGGAATCTTATTGTCCATAGCTACAGTTATTATGTTGATAATTTCTTGAGCACCTTGCGAGAAGATAGTCGCACCAAGGATTTCCTTTGTTTCTATATTAACAACAGCTTTAAATGCTCCTCTGAGATCAGCGTTAACATGTCCGCGCGGCATAGCTGAAACTGGAATTTCTTTGCTTGCATAAGGTAACCCTTGTTCCTTCGCTTGCGCTTCAGTTAGGCCAATTTGAGCTAGCGAAGGGGTGATAAACATAGTAGTCGGTACATTTTTACGATCGTCAAGTGTATAAGAACCATCGCCTGTCAGATAATTGTAGACAATACGAAAATCGTCTAATGAGACATAGGTAAATTGTAATCCACCATTGACATCTCCAACAGCAAAGACGCCAGGAACATTGGTTTGACAATGTTTGTCAACTTGGATAGCCCCACGATCTGTTACTTGAATGTCTGTATTTTCTAGCTTTAATGGTTCAATATTTGGCTTGCGACCAGTAGCATAAAGCAAAGCATCGAAGTGAAAAGTTCTATTTTTAGTAACAACAATCACCTCGTCACCATCATTTTTGACTTCTTGAGTAAAGATATTTTGAAAAATTTCGATACCATCTTCTTCCATATATGTTTTAGCCATAGTCGCAATAGAGGGTTCTACACGTGGTAGAAAGGTATCGGCAGCATCTAGAACAGTTACCTTGCTCCCTAATGTATTGAAGAGACCGGCAAATTCAAGACCGATATTCCCACCGCCAAGAATTCCAAGACGTTTAGGTAGCCTAGCAAGGTTTTGAATACCTGTAGAGTCATAAATATTTTTTGTTGTAGTAAGTCCTGGAATTGGTAAAACGTTAGAGATAGCACCTGTATTGATGACAATATTTTCAGCTGTTAATTCTTGTCTTTCGTCACCTGCTACAATTTCAACGACTTTGTTCGATAAAAAATGAGCTTCTGCATCAATAATATCGACTCCAGCACCACTAATAGTTGTATAATTTTTTTTATTCAGTCGATTGGTAACTGCATTTTTTTCATCGATTACTTCTTCAAAAGGTAATCCTTTTTCTGCAGCTACTAGTAATGTTTTGGTCGGGATACAAGCAATATTGATACAAGTTCCGCCGTACATAGATTTATTACGTTCAATTAAAGCAACTTTTTTTCCTTGTGTTGCCATTTTTGCTGCTAATGTTTTTCCAGCTTTACCAAAACCAATAACAATCAAATCGTATATTAACATGATTTTTTCCTCCATTTTTATAAGCATTGTAACACATCTATTTAAAAAATGCCTGTATTTTGCTTTGTAAAATTGAACTAGCTGATACAGATGGCAATAAACTATTAGATTTTTATAGCAAAAAAAGAGCCCGGAGTATACAAATATTCCAAACTCTTACAATAAATTATGTTTCCAATAAATATAGCCTTTTTGAGAGCAGGCTTTTGACCTTAGCTAATTAGAATTCTTGCTACTAAACGTTTATTTCTTCTCAAGTAGCGCTTTAATTTCTTGAAGGACTTCTAATTCAGTTGGACCTGCTGGTTCTTCAACCGTATCGTCCTTTTTAGCAAGGCTTTGTGCTTTTTCAGCAGACTTGACGATGAAGAAGAGAACAGTTCCGATGACGAGGAAGTTGATAACAGCACTTAAGAAGCTGCCATACGCAATTCCATTCCATTTTAAACCAGCAATTTGATTTACGCCAGCAGCTTTTAACGCTGGATTGAGAAAGAGTGGTGTGATAACATCACCAATCAACGATTTAACAATCGCTCCAAAAGCATTGGCAATAATGACACCGACTGCTAAATCAATTACATTACCGCGAAGTAAAAATTCTTTAAGATCCTTTAACATTTTCTTTTTCCTTTCAAAATACAATACTAAGTTACATTATATCTTAAATAGACAAAAAGTTCAATAAAATATCTAAAAAATATAGTGAATATTTTACTTTTTGGTAAATTTATTATAAAATGTAAGTTGTTATTCTATGATAAGTTGGGGGTATTGTCTATTGATTGATAAAGAAATCATTTCTGATATTAAAAATAGTGTCAATATCGTCGAGATTGTAGGAGAAGTCGTTGCTCTAACAAAGGCTGGAAGGAACTATTTGGGACTTTGCCCCTTTCATGGGGAAAAAACTCCGTCATTCAATGTAGTAGAAGAGAAGCAATTTTATCATTGTTTTGGTTGTGGAAAATCTGGTGATGTCTTTAAATTTATTGAAGATTATCGTGGTGTTTCTTTTATGGATGCTGTCCAAATCATTGCTGATCGTGCAGGGATTCCATTAGAAGTAGAAAATGGTAGAAAAGAACAGACAAACCAAACACACCCTTATCAAGCACTTTATGATATTCATGCAGAAGCTGCAAAGTTTTACCATGCAGTGTTGATGACTACGAAAATAGGTGAGAAAGCACGTTCTTATCTTTATGAACGTGGCTTGACAGATGAGGTAATCAAACATTTTCAAATTGGCTTATCTCCGAATGAAAGCAACTATCTTTATAAAAGTGTTAGCGGGAAGTTTGATGAACAAGTCATTATGAATTCAGGTCTATTCAATTTAGCTGATAATAGTCTAATTTATGACGCTTTTCAAAATCGGATTATGTTTCCATTGACAAATGATAAAGGACAAGTCATTGCTTTTTCGGGTCGCATTTGGCAAGTTAGTGAGAGAGATCAAAAAGTTGCTAAATATAAAAATAGTCGTAGTACTCCAATTTTCAATAAGAGCTATGAGTTGTATCATTTAGATAAGGCAAAAGCAACTATCAAAAAACACCATGAAGTTTATTTAATGGAAGGTTTTATGGATGTCATTGCAGCCTATCGTGCAGGGATTGAAAATGCTGTAGCGTCTATGGGGACGGCTTTGACACATGAACATGTAGAGCAACTCCGTAGGTTTACAAAGAAAGTTATTCTAACGTACGATGGTGATAAAGCCGGACAAGCGGCTACGGCAAAAGCATTGGATGAATTACACGATTTATCAGTTCAAATTGTCAAAATTCCTGATGGTATGGATCCAGATGAATTTATTGAAAAAAATTCCCCTGAGGATTTGCAGATTTTATTAACTAAAACGCGAATTAGCGATATAGAATTTCTTTTGAACTATCTGAAGCCGGATAATATTGAAAATTTACAAGCCCAAATTGAATTTGTTGAGCGAATGTCTCCGTTGATTGCACAGGTACAATCGATTACTGCACAGAATTCATATATTTATATGTTGGCTGAATTGTTACCTAATTTTGATTACCAACAAGTGGAGCAAGCTGTTAATAATCATCGTTTAGTGAATCGAAGAGAGCAGAAACAGCAAGCCCAACATCAGGTGATAAACCCTGATATTCCGATAACACAGCGAGTATCACGGCTAATTAAGGCTGAGAGTCATCTCTTGCAACGAATGGTTGATAATCCTATGATTTTAAATGATTATCGCTTGCGAAAAGATTTTCGTTTCACAACAGCCGAGTTGCAGATTTTGTATGAGATTTTAAAGGCAAATGGCGAGGTCTCGCCACAAGATTTATCTGAGCAAAATGATTCGGTACAAGAGGCGTGGTATCGGGTTTTAAATGAAAATCTACCCGAAGAAGTGTCTGATCAGGAGTTGGCTGAAGTGGAGCAAACACGAGACAAAGAATTGCTTCGTAAAGAAAATCAATTAATTGGTAAAAAAGTTCGTGAAGCATCTCATGAGGGTGATGCAGATACGGCATTAGAAGAGTTAGAGCGATTTATCGCTCAAAAAAGGAGAATGGAGTAGGGATGGCTACAAAACAAAAAGAAGTAACAACTTTTGATGTTCAAGTTGCAGAATTTATTCGCAACCATAAAAAAACTGGTACAGCAACCGATGATGAAATCAATGATCAGCTAGTCATTCCATTTACTTTAAATGCTGATGGTATTGAGGATCTTCTTCAACGGATTCAAGATGCAGGGATTGCTATTACAGATAAAGAAGGAAATCCAAGTGAACGAGTTTTAAATACAGAGGAAGAAGAAGTTGAATTAACAGATGAGGAATTACTTGGCAGTAATTCTGCTAAAGTGAATGATCCTGTCCGTATGTATTTAAAAGAAATTGGCGTTGTTCCACTATTGACCAATGAAGAAGAGCAAGAATTAGCTGTTCTTGTGGAGCAAGGCGATTTGGAAGCGAAGCAGCGTTTAGCGGAAGCTAATTTGCGATTGGTTGTTTCCATTGCAAAACGCTATGTCGGGCGCGGTATGCAGTTTCTTGACTTGATCCAAGAAGGAAACATGGGATTGATGAAAGCTGTTGATAAATTTGACTATACCAAAGGTTTTAAATTTTCAACCTATGCTACTTGGTGGATTCGTCAAGCGATTACTCGTGCAATTGCCGATCAAGCTCGTACAATTCGAATTCCAGTTCATATGGTCGAAACAATCAATAAATTAGTACGGGAACAACGCAATCTTTTGCAGGAATTGGGGCAAGATCCCACACCGGAGCAAATTGCTGAACGCATGGATATGACACCGGATAAAGTCCGCGAAATCTTGAAAATTGCACAGGAACCAGTATCTCTTGAAACGCCTATTGGAGAAGAAGATGACAGTCATTTAGGCGATTTTATCGAAGACGAGGTCATTGAAAACCCAGTTGATTATACAACACGTATCGTCCTGCGTGAGCAATTAGATGAGGTTCTCGATACATTAACAGACCGTGAAGAAAATGTGTTGCGTTTGCGTTTCGGTTTAGATGATGGAAAGATGCGTACACTCGAAGATGTTGGAAAAGTCTTTAACGTAACTCGTGAACGAATTCGACAAATCGAGGCAAAAGCTCTGCGTAAATTACGTCATCCTAGTCGTAGCAAACCGTTGCGTGATTTTATTGAGGATTAATAGAAATAGGAGGCACCATGACATACACAAATGAACAAATTGAAGATATTAAAAATCGTATCTTAGAAAGTTTAGAACAAGTCATTGACCCTGAATTAGGAATTGATATTGTAAATCTTGGCTTGGTTTATGAAATTCATTTCAATGACGAAAATGGTGAGACGCAGATTGATATGACATTAACAACCATGGGTTGTCCGTTGGCAGATTTATTAACTGATCAGATTCATGATGCGATGTCAGATGTACCTGAAGTGAGCAAAGTGGAAGTGAGATTGGTATGGTATCCAGCATGGACAGTTGATAAAATGAGTCGTTATGCGCGTATTGCTTTAGGAATTAAATAAGATAAAGAGCAGCATGATTGTGCTGTTTTTTATTTTGCTAAAACATTCAGAATTTATGAAATATTTTAACTTTATCCTCTATATTACTTGAAGTATTGTTAGAATCTGTTATAATGATTAAATGTACTTAATTTAAAAAGGGAGAGCAATATGTTAAAAAAAGGGGCGCTAACAGGATTACTCTTGTTTGGAATATTTTTCGGCGCAGGTAATTTAATTTTTCCGCCGACTTTAGGAGCCATGTCAGGTAAGAATTTTTGGCCAGCAATTTCTGGATTTGTACTTTCGGGAGTTGGAATTGCTATTTTGACATTGATTATTGGTGCATTAAATCCAAAAGGTTATGTTTATGAGATTTCTAAAAAGATTTCTCCGTGGTTTGCAACGAGTTACTTAGTGGCTCTTTATTTGGCAATTGGTCCTTTTTTTGCCATACCACGGACAGCGACTACCTCCTATGAAGTTGGAATTGCACCATTGCTTCCGAGTAATATGACTGGTTTGGGACTCATTATTTTTACAGTTTTATATTTTGTATCTGCTTATCTGATTTCATTAAATCCTTCTAAAATTTTGGATCGGATTGGTCGCATTTTGACCCCTGTCTTTGCCATCTTGATTATCATTTTAATCATTCTAGGAGTCATTAAATATGGAGCTACCGTACCACAAACAGCTAGTACAGAATACGCAAAGGCAGCTTTTGGAGCCGGCTTTCTTGAAGGGTATAATACGCTTGACGCACTTGCTTCTGTTGCCTTTAGTGTTATTGCTGTCCAAACATTGAACCAACTTGGTTTTTCCAATAAAAAAGAATATATTTCAACTATTTGGATTGTTGGAGTGGTGGTGGCACTTGGGTTTAGTGCGTTGTATATTGGATTGGCTTTCTTAGGGAATCATTTCCCAATTCCTGCTGATGTAATGGCGTCTGATGCCAATAAAGGGGTTTATGTCTTGTCCCGAGCTACACAGGCTATTTTTGGACCAACAGCGCAAATTTTCCTTGCTGTAATGGTGATAGTGACTTGTTTTACCACAACGGTTGGTTTGATTGTCTCAACATCTGAATTTTTCAACAAAACGTTTCCTGCGATTGCTTATAAAACTTATGCGACAGTCTTTACATTGATTGGATTTGCAATTGCAAATCTTGGCTTGGAAACAATTATTCAGTATTCTGTGCCAGTTTTACAAATTCTCTATCCAATTACCATTGCAATCGTAATGATTGTGATAGTCAATAAATTTGTTGCCTTATCTAAAATAGGAATGCAATTGACAGTAGCCGTTGTGACAGCTATTGCCTTTACAAGTATTATTGGACAACAATTTAAATTAACTGCTCTTATAAATATAATCAACACCCTACCACTTGCCCAAGCATCTATTCCTTGGCTAATACCAACAGTTATTGGAATTATAGTCTCTTTGTTTTTACCGAACAAGCAAAAAAGCGATACTTTTGAAATGGAATAATCTCAAGAAGTCTATCACGAAAGTGGTAGATTTTTTTATGACCATATTAAATTCAAGTTTTTTCAAATCGTCACCTCTATTTTTTTTTGCTCATCAAATATATACTAGCTATATAAAGAAAATTAGTAAGGAGAAAAGGTATGGCATCAACCGTATTTTCAATTTCTGTATTTTTGGCCGGTATCTTATCTTTCTTCTCGCCGTGTATTTTACCTCTCTTACCGGTGTATGTTGGAATTTTGTTAGATACAGATGAGCCGAGGACAGTGACTGTTTTGGGAAAGAAAATCTCTTGGTATGGCATTGTAAAAACACTATTTTTCATTGCTGGTTTATCAGTTGTATTTCTAATTCTTGGATATGGAGCAGGATTTTTAGGAAAAATCTTGAACGCTGATTGGTTTCGTTATGTACTGGGGGCTATTGTCATCCTACTTGGTATTCATCAAATGGAGTTGATAAATTTCAAGGTATTACAACGACAAAAAAGTCTCCAATTAAAGCAAAATAAGAATAGGAATGATTTTTACAATGCTTTCTTATTAGGTGTAACTTTTAGTTTTGGTTGGACACCTTGTGTTGGCCCAGTCCTTAGTTCAGTATTAGCTATTGCTGCTTCTGGTGGAAATGGAGCTTGGCAAGGTGGATTGCTCATGTTGGTTTATACCCTAGGATTAGCTATCCCATTTCTTATTTTAGCTTTTGCTTCTTCAATTGTATTGCGCCATTTTGGGAAAATTAAACCTTATATGAGCACATTGAAGAAGATTGGAGGGGCTCTCATTATTTTAATGGGAATCTTACTCATGCTAGGAAATTTCAACGTTCTGGCTTCAATATTTGGTGGATAAAAAAGGAGGAAATCCCATGAAAAAATCAATGTTAGTCGTTACGAGTTTGTTATGTGCTACTTTTTTAGGTGCATGTGCAAATCAAAAAACAAATTCTTCAGCAAATGATACAAATAAAACTGAACAAGGACAAGTAGCTAACAAGAACAATGAGGTTACTGCTACAAAAGCAAATCAAGGAGAAGCTGTTCCTGATTTTAATCTAAAAGGAGTCGATGGCAAGACTTATAAACTATCAGATTTTAAAGGAAAGAAAGTTTATTTGAAATTCTGGGCATCATGGTGCTCAATCTGTCTATCCACGCTGAAACACACGGATGAATTGGCGAAAGAAAATGGCAAAGACTACGTTATTTTATCAGTCGTTTCTCCAGGTCATAAGGGTGAAAAATCAGAAACAGATTTCAAAAAGTGGTATTCAAAACTAGATTATAAAAACTTACCTGTTTTGATTGATTCAAGTGGAAAATTACTAGAGCAATATGGAGTTCGCTCTTATCCAACAGCCGCATTTATTGATAGTAATGGAAAATTAGTTAAAACTCGTCCAGGTTTTATCAAAAAGTCTGAAATTGAATCAACTCTGAAAAGTATCAAATAGGAGGTAATGACGATGGATCACAAAATGAAATTGCTTTTACTCTTCGGATCCATTTTACTTATCCTTGGTACAATTGTTTTGGGGGGACGTTTTATGACAACGAAGTCATCTATTGATCAAATTAAAGAAGCATCTGTTAGCCAAACGACACCCGTCAACAACAAGAAACCTGATTTGAAAAATGCTAATTTAAAACATATTTATCTTGCAGGTGGCTGTTTCTGGGGGGTAGAAGAATATTTTTCTCGTGTTAATGGTGTAATAGATGCAGTCTCTGGCTATGCGAACGGAAATAGCGAGACAACGAACTATGAACTAATCTCACAAACTAAACATGCTGAAACGGTTCATGTGACTTATGATGCCAATAAAATTTCTTTAAGAGAGATTTTGCTACATTATTTTAGAATTATTGACCCAACTAGCAAAAATAAACAAGGTAATGATCGTGGTCCTCAATACCGCACAGGTGTCTATTATCAAGACCAAGCCGATATCACGACTATCAACCAAGTTTTTGAAGAACAAAGCAAAAAATTTAAAACAGCTTTGGCAGTTGAAAAAGAGCCGCTCAAACATTTTATCAAGGCTGAAGAGTACCATCAAGATTATTTGAAGAAAAATCCAAATGGATATTGCCATATAAATGTAAAACAGGCAACTTATCCAGTGATTGACGCAGCTAAATACAAAAAACCATCAGATGACGAAATTAAGAAAAAATTGACAGATGAAGAATATGCGGTAACTCAAAAAGATGAGACCGAACGTGCTTTTTCAAATCGTTATTGGGATAAATTTGATGCAGGAATTTATGTCGATGTTGTAACAGGTGAGCCACTATTTTCATCAAAGGATAAATTTGAATCAGGTTGTGGTTGGCCAAGTTTTACGCGTCCGATTAGCCCGGATGTCGCAAACTATAAAGAAGACCACAGCTTTAATATGACTCGGACAGAAGTACGAAGTCGAGTTGGTAATTCCCATCTGGGGCATGTTTTTACAGATGGTCCTAAAGATAAAGGTGGACTTCGTTATTGTATTAATAGCTTGTCTATCAAGTTTATTCCTAAAGACCAAATGGAAAGCAAAGGTTATGGATATTTATTGAACTATGTCTAACAGCATTTTAAGAAAAAATTTGCTATAATGAGTTTAGTAAATAGTAGGAGTGCGCTCGTGTATTCAATTATGATTGTAGAAGATGAATACCTTGTTCGACAAGGTATTTCGTCTTTAGTAGACTTTAAAAAATTTAACATGCAAGTGATAGGTGAGGCTGAAAATGGTTTAGAGGCTTGGGAAAAGATTCAAGCAGAATGCCCAGATATTATCCTGACTGATATTAATATGCCTCAGATGAATGGTATTAAATTAGCCCAATTAGCGAGAGAACAGTATCCGCAATTACATATTATTTTTTTAACAGGGTACGATGATTTTGAATATGCCCTTTCAGCTGTTAAATTAGGTGCGGATGATTATTTACTAAAGCCGTTTTCGCGAGAAGATGTTGAAACCATGTTGATAAAAGTGAAAGTAAAATTGGATAAGGAAAAGAAGGAGCACCAGGTGCATGAGCTAGTAGAGCAGGCAGAATTTTCGGCCTTAGAACAAGCTATCCATGACCGATTAGCCGATACAGAATTATCCTTAAAATCTTTAGCCTTTCAATTAGGCTTTAATCCATCTTATTTGAGTGTATTGCTTAAAAAGGAACTAGGTTTGCCATTTCAAGATTATTTAATTCAAGAGCGAATGAAAAAAGCAAAGTTGCTATTGCTAACGACGGATTTAAAAGTATACGAAGTAGCAGAGCAAGTCGGCTTTGAGGATATGAATTACTTTTCTCAACGCTTTAAGCAAATCGTTGGAGTGACACCTCGGCAATTTAAAAAAGGAGACACTCAATGAAACGTTATTCACTTCTGATTCAGCTGGTGATTTATGTTTTTGTTATTATTTTGGTTCTTCTGGGAATTGTCGGAGGACTTTATTATCAAACTAGCTCGGCGGCTATTCGACAAACAACAGAACAAACAACACGCAATACGATTCAGCAAAGTGGGCAGTTTATTACTTCTTACTTGCAAAAATTAAAGGAAACTACTAGTAGTTTAGCTGAAAGCGAGACAGTAAAAACTTATGCACAGAAACCTGATGAAAGGTATGCTGGACAACTCCGTCAATTGCTGGCTATGATTTTAAAAACGGATTCAGATTTGGTATCCGCGGTTTTGGTGACAAAAGATGGCAATTTTATTTCAACTGATCCTGATTTAACAGTGAAAACATCTAGTGATATGATGAAAGAAAACTGGTATCAGGATGCTATTCATAAGGGCGCTATGCCCGTACTAACACCAGCACGAAAAACTGTTGATAAGGAAACGGATGAAAAGTGGGTTATTTCTATTACACAAGAAGTAGTAGATAAAGACGGGAAGAATTTGGGCGTTATTCGGCTTGACATTGGTTATAAGACATTGGAAGCTTACCTGGACCGATTACAATTAGGAAAAGAGGGGTTTACTTTCATTGTGAATGACAAACATGATTTTGTCTATCACCCAAAGAAAACAGTTTATTCGTCCGCTACTGAAATGCGCGCGATGGCGCCCTATATTGCTGCAAAAAATGGTTATGTAAAATCAAAGCAAGCCTACGTATCTCAGTACCAAATTCCACATAGTGATTGGACCTTGATTGGTGTGTCTTCTATGGAGCAACTGCATGCTGTGCAAAAACAAATTCTTTGGTCTTTTATCGGAACAGGATTATTAGCTTTAGGTATTTGTCTTATTGGCATTTGGTTTATCTTGCGTTTATGGATTAAGCCCTTGCATGAGTTGCAAGAGACCATTTTAGCTATCGGATCTGGGAATGCGCACTTGCGAGCTGTTGAAAAAGGATCCCCCGAATTGATTGATTTGGCCAAGCAGTTTAATACAATGCTCAATCAGATTGATAAATTGATGATAGCTGTCAAAGAAGAAGAGCAAAATGTCAGAAAGTATGAATTACAGGCGCTTTCCAGTCAAATTAACCCTCATTTTTTGTACAATACATTAGATACCATTGTTTGGATGGCAGAATTTAATGATAGCAAAAGTGTTGTAGAAGTCACAAAATCACTGGCTAAGTATTTCCGTTTGGCACTTAATCAAGGTCATGAACAAATTTCTCTCAAGGATGAAATTGATCATGTTCGGCAATATTTGTTCATTCAAAAACAGCGGTATGGAGAGAAATTACAGTATGAAATTGAAGAGTTAAGTGCTTATGATAATTATCAGATTCCAAAATTAATTTTGCAGCCTTTGGTTGAAAATGCGATTTATCATGGTATCAAGGAAATGAATCGTCAAGGGATGATTCGGGTTACTGTTTATGAAAATAGTCATCAACTAATTCTTTCCATTTACGATAATGGTCGAGGATTTGTCGCTCATGATACAGCTGATACCCTCTTGATGCACCTAGGTGGTGTCGGTTTGAAGAATGTTAATCAGCGTTTGCAATTACAATTTGGTAAATCCTATCACATGGAAATTAAATCTGAAGAAAATACTTATACGGAGATTCGTCTCTATTTTCCAAAGGCAAATAAAACCAACTGATGAAAGATTTCAGTTGGTTTTTAATATTTAATTCCCAACACTGGAGAATTTTTTCATGCCGTATTTGAATAGAGCGTAGTTGATAGTAAAAATAACAAGTAGGACTAAAGGAAGTAGCAAACCAATCCAGCCTAGATTTAAAAAATAAAGAGCTGGAAAAAAAGAAGTAAAAGCATAAGGAAATACAAAAATTAGTATCAATTGGATAAAGGTTGGGTAAATTTTGATAGGGTATTGTGCCATTTGATTGAGGGAGAAAATCCCCATTGTGATAGGGAAAGATTCGACAATCCAAAAAGCAAGAGCAGTAGGTCCTAATTGAATAGCAGCATAGAGTAAACCAATACAAATACAGATAAAGACAAAGAGAAGTAGATGAAAAATGTTCCAATGCAGTCCGAGTAAATGATAGGATTGATAAGTTGCAATAGCTCCCATCAGTGTTGTACCAAATCCTTGTAGCTGCACGCGTTCACAAATTAGCTGAAAAAGAGGATTGATGGGCATGATAAGTAGGCGTTCAAACTCACCTTTGCGAATATAGCGGCTTCCAAACATCCAAAGATTGTCAAAGAAAATCAGGTGAACTGAACGTCCGATAGTTGCCATTCCATAAATAAATAGCATTTGTCCATAGTTGAATCCGGCAATTTCCTTGATATTTGCAAATAATACATTTAAAAAGATTAAATAAACAATCTGTTCAATCAAAGAAGAAATAAGTCCAATAAAGAAGTCCATCCTATAAGACATACTAGCAATCAAGTAAGCTTTGAGGTTATAAAAATAAATGCTGATGTATTTCATCTTCAACCTCCTAAAATGACTAAACGACGTTTAGCTTGGTACCAAAGTAGAGCAATAAAAGCTGAAAGTATCGGAATCCAAGCCAACTGAATCCAGAAGAGCTCAAAATTAACCTGTCTTCTCAAAAGGATATTGACCGGAAAATTAACAGCAAAGCTGTAAGGTAATAGTTTCAAAATGTTTGCAATCTTTTCTGGATAAAAACTTAGTGGCAAAAGCGCTCCAGAAGCGAGTGAAAAAAGGCCATTTCTGAGAATCAATATTCCCCATGTATTTGCCGTGAAAAAGGCGGTTAAACTAAATCCTAAATCTAGTAAGAGGATAATAAACATTCCTAATAAACTAGAAAATAAGAAAAGCAATCCTGTCTGCCAATTTGGAAGATAAAACTGTCCTTGAAGCAAAGGGGTAACTAATAAAATTGGAATGAATTTAACAATTTCAATAATTTTGACAGCAAAGTCTTGGAAAAAGAGCGAAGTAATTAAAGAGTAAGGATAAAGTAGCTCGCCAGTAATATTCCCATCTACAATCATCAGAGATAGATCCCGTCCAATACTAAAACTATTTAGATTTCCTAGTAGATTTGCAAAAATAATATAGGTAGTGAACGTTTCTAAAGTATAACCATTAACGTGAGATTGGGTGAAAAAAATGGTTTTCCAAACAAAAATAGAGACAAGAACTTGTATGAAAGTACGAATCAGAGTTGCAACAAAGAAAGATTTATATTGAAGTTGCGTAATAAGAGCTAAGCGTGTGATATGAATATATTTACTCATCAAGCCCCTCCTCATAAATTTGTTTGACGATATTTTCAATTGTCAATTCTTTGATAGCTAGGTCTTCGATTGAATAATGATCAAAAATCTGATTAATAACTTGGGCATTAGTATAAATATCTGTCTGATAATGAATATTGAAATGATAAGAATCAATTTTCTCAAAACGAAAACCATTGATTTGGAATAGCTCTTCTATTGGCGTTTGCGTTTTGAAAGAAATGGTTTTAACTGTTGAAAACTTTTCTCTTAATTTCGTCAGACTTCCATCATAAACCTTTTTGCCCTTATCAATGATAAAAATTCGTCCACAGAGTGATTCAATATCTTGCATATCATGAGACGTAATGAGAAAAGTTGTCTGATGTTCCATATTCATAAAACGAATAAAAGAACGAATTGTTTCTTTTACACTGGCATCAAGGCCGATTGTAGGTTCATCCAAGAAAACAACGGCAGGTTGATGAATGAATATAGCAGCAAATTCGCAGCGAACTCGTTGCCCGAGCGAAAGATTACGAACAGGCTGGTGAATAAAATCTCCTAGCTGCAACAGGTCAATTAATTGCTCCAAGCGTTCCTCAAAAACTTTATCAGGAACGTCATAGATTTTCGCATGCAAAATAAAAGATTCCAGCACAGGAATATCCCAACGTAAATGTGATTTTTGTCCGAACAAAACGCCAATTTGCTTATTGACTGCTGTACGATGTTTCTGTGGGGTAAGTCCATTAATTTTAACACTGCCTCGATCTGGATAAAGAACACCTGTCAGCATTTTTATAGTCGTGGACTTTCCGCTTCCATTCGAACCAATATAACCAACAATTTCACCTTTTTGAACCGTTAATGAAATATTCTGTACAGCGTGAATTTGTTTTTTCTTAGGGTGAAAAAAGGCTTTGATAGAACCTTTAAGGCCTAATTCTTTCTCGACAATACTATATGTCTTATATAATTGATTTGCTTCAATCATCATTATCTCCTTGTGGCAGAAAACGTTTGCGTATATTCATTATTATAGCAAGTTCACGAAATCTGCGCAAGTGAATCTTATGGAATGATCTTTTGCACAGAAAAAAAGGATGAGACAAAATTGCTCAACCTTTTCTTTGATTTTTTAGATCAATGACTGGAAGCAGCAGAAGTAGCATCTGCTTCACCCGTACTGTCGCTGTGACTACCTGCATCTGAAGCACCAGAAGTAGTGTCTGCAGTCGCATTTTCTCCTGTAGGAACAAATGGTCCGTTTCCACCAACTAAACGTTGACCAGTCGTTTCTAAGTACCATTCTAACCACGGTCTAAAATTGAAGACAATTTCATTAATACCTGCGTAAGAACCATCTGGATAATACATAGCCTGATAGTTATGTGTATTTAAAACCGTTGAGTTTGGATTTGGAATTAAAGTGCGAACATACTCTTGGTTTCCATTACGCAACGTACCCACAACCCATTCAACGTTTTTCATTCTACTAGCTGGGAGTGAATTGTGAACAGTAGATAAGCGATTTCCGGATTGTGATGGTACACGTTTGGCCAGCATCGTATCAGGATCTTGATGTGCATTGTTATAATAGAGGAATTGATTATTATCATCGGCATAAGTCAGTTCAAACGGCATGGACTTCAAAAACATATTGATTTGATCGACTGTCAAAATACCATGATCCAGTTTTACATAAGTATCTCCTGCCACAGCGCCAACCATAGCAGCAGCTTTTTCAACCCATTCAGGATCGTCTGGATCAATACCTTGAATTGTTGTCGCAATAGGATTAGTAACATCCAAGTCTTCTGGTTCAATTGGTTTTGGTTTTTTCAATTTTGAAACGACCTCTACATATTTCATAAAATTATCTAAGCAGGTTGCAAGGAATTCAACAGTTCCTTCGTTGCTGATGTTTCCCTCTTCATCAAAGGCCTCTTTGGCTTTTCCGAGCAAGAATTCATTCCCTGGAAGAGTATAAGCATTAACACCTGGGGCATCAAGTATTTTTCGTAAATGTACTTGTGCACGTGAAGTTCCTTGGTCATAGTAAGAAGCTCCTACAATCATAACCGGTTTATTTTCAAATGGATGAACTTCAAATGACAGCCATTCAAGTACACTTTTAAGAGCAGCAGTAATTGTATGATTATGTTCAGGAGTAGCGATAATGACCCCATCCGCACGAGTGATTTTATTGTACAGGAGACGTAGTTGGAAAGATTCATCCCACTTTTCGTCTTGGTTAAACATTGGAACTTCATCAATTTCCAAGACTTCCAATTCAAATTTTAATTTAAAATGTTTTCTGATAAATTCTAATAATTTACGATTATATGATTGTCCTGCATTTGAGCCTACAATTCCTACAAATTTCATTACATCATTCTCCTTTTACAAGTTTTCCCAGTCAAAGTTTTCAGCTTCTTTGTGCAATAATTCCTGAGCACTGGACAATTTTTCGGTAATTTTCACAAAAAGCCGGAAATCATTAAAGAGTGCATCCAATTTCTGAATGGTGTCTAGGTCAATGAGGTTACCTTCTTTATCGAACGCCTGCAGAGAATGTGACAACAAAAATTCAGAGCCAGGCATAACGGAAGCTTTTAACTCAGGGGCATCCAAAATCTGACGAAGTTGTAATTGTGCACGAGACGACCCCAAAGTTCCGTAAGAAGCGCCTGTAATCATTACAGGTTTATTAATCATGGGATAAATGCCATAAGATAACCAAGCCAGAGCGCTCATGAGCGAAGCTGGGATGGAGTGGTCATATTCGGGCGTTCCAATAATCACACCATCAGCGGCTTTTATTTTTTCAGCAATTTCCATTACAATAGTTGGAAGTTTTTTATCTGCAGGCTTATTGAATAGAGGGATATCCTTGATTTCCACTAATTCAATTGCTGCTTTATCCGCAAAATGTTTTTGCATATATTGTAGTAGCTGGCGATTAGTTGAGCGTTTTGAATTGGTGCCAACTAAACCGATGAGTTTTAACATAATCATTTCCTTTCCGACATTAAAAGAGAAGCTCTGGCTTCAAACCAGAAGTGTAAAATAATTGATCATCTTTTGTGATTCCTAGCGCTTCAATCTCTTCTTCTTTTTCAACTTGTTCTAAAATAGAAGTTGGAGTTTCACCAAATAACCGTGTTGTCCAAATTTCTCCATCGACAGATCGATTAGATACAATCGTTAAACTAGCAACATCTGTCTCAACAGGATAGCCAGTTTTGCTATCAAGAATATGGTGATACGATTGTCCCTGTTTTTCAAGGGTTCGTTCATAAATTCCTGAAGTTACAACGGATTGATTCACTATAGGAAGAATAGCCACGTTATGTCCTCGCCTTAATTTAGGATGTTGGATTCCAATCCTCCAAGATCGCTTAGAAACTTCATTGCCTCCGAGAGTCAGCACATTTCCTCCTAAGTTGATAAGCGCTGAAGTGACTCCTTCATTTCTCACAAATTCAATCACCTTATCAGCAATATAACCTTTTGCAACTGCACCAAGGTCAATTTTCATTCCTTTTTCTGCTAAAAAAACACTAGAAGAAGCAGCATCTAACTTAATAGAAGTAGGGTCTATTAAAGAAAGACAGTGTTTAATTTCTTCTGTACTAGGAATTTTTGCATCCGGAAAGCCAATACGCCATGTTTGAACGAGTGGACCGATAGTAATGTTTAAATGACTCTTTCGAGCTAAACTGTGTTTCTTTCCCAACTCAATTAATTCAAATAATTCTGGATGCACCTGAACCCAATTTTTTCCAGCTTGATGATTGATTTTCATCAACTCAGAAGTGTCATCGTTTGCACTAAAGCGCTTTTCATAAAGGAAAAGAAGATGAACAACTTTATCAAGTAACAAGTCGGCTTGATGATGAAGAATTGAAATCGAAATCGTTGTCCCCATTAGGTGAACGGAGCGAGAGGTGAAATCCACTACATCACCTTCCTTCTGTAAATTTGAAATACAAATCTATTATAACACGAAGAGAACGTTTTCACAAACTATTTGTAGAAAATTTTCTGATAATTTCAATAAAATTAGTTGTCTGCCGCCTCAGATAAACTTCTAAATTTTAAAAAATTGAGATTTATAATGAAATCATTCATGAAAAGTTCTATTTTAGTGATAATAAATGTAATATTTTTCAGTTTTATGAGCAAATACATTGTAAACGCTAACACGTTCTGTTATAATGTTTGAGAAAATTAAAATTAAGGTAGGAATTGCTCTATGAGTAAAATTGTCGTTATCGGTGCCAATCATGCCGGCACAGCTTGTATCAATACGATGCTTGACAACTTTGGAAATGAAAATGAAATTGTTGTGTTTGATCAAAATTCCAATATTTCCTTTTTAGGATGTGGAATGGCGCTTTGGATTGGAAAACAAATTGACGGTCCAGAAGGTTTGTTCTATTCAGATAAAGAAAAGCTTGAAGCAAAGGGTGCAAAAGTTTATATGGAAAGTCCTGTTTTGTCTGTTGATTACGACAAAAAAGAAGTGACTGCACTTGTAAATGGGCAAAAGCATGTAGAGGCTTATGAGAAATTGATTTTTGCGACAGGTTCACAACCAATTATTCCACCAATCAAAGGGATTGAAATTGTCGAAGGCAATCGTGAATTTAAAGCAACTATGGAAAATGTTCAATTTGTAAAATTGTATCAAAATTCTGCTGAAGTGATTGAAAAATTGAGAAACAACGAAGGCATCAAGCGCGTTGCCGTTGTCGGAGCTGGATACATTGGTGTAGAACTGGCAGAAGCTTTCGAACGTCTCGGAAAAGAAGTAACCTTGATTGATGTAGCAGATACTTGTCTTGCTGGCTACTACGATCGTGAATTATCTGATTTGATGAGTAAAAACTTAGCAGATCATGGCATTAAATTGGCTTATGGACAAACCGTGCAAGCAGTTGAAGGATCTGACAAAGTTGAGCGTATTGTAACGGATAAAGAAACATTTGACATAGATATGGTCATTATGGCTGTTGGTTTCCGACCAAACACAGATCTTGGCGCTGGTAAAATTGAACTTTTCCACAACGGCGCATTCCTTGTTGATAAAAAACAAGAAACAAGTCTTTCAGGAGTTTATGCAATTGGTGACTGTGCGACAATTTATGACAATGCTCTAGATGATATGAGTTACATTGCACTTGCTTCTAATGCAGTACGATCAGGTATTGTCGGAGCCTACAACGCGACAGGGCATGAGTTAGAAGGAATTGGTGTGCAAGGTTCAAACGGTATTAATATCTACGATCTTAAAATGGTTTCAACTGGTTTGACCTTGGAAAAAGCAAAAGCTGCTGGCTACAATGCAGTCGAAACTGGCTTTAATGACCTTCAAAAGCCAGAATTTATCAAACACGATAACCATGAAGTAGCTATTCGCATTGTATTCGATAAAGATACACGTGTAATCCTTGGTGCACAAATAGCATCACACGAAGATATTTCAATGGGCATCCATCTCTTCTCACTTGCTATTCAAGAGAAAGTGACGATTGATAAATTGGCTTTGACCGATATTTTCTTCCTGCCTCACTTTAACAAACCTTATAATTATATTACGATGGCAGCACTGACGGCTGAAAAATAGAGATAAAATATTAAACTTACAAACCAGCTTTCGAACGAAACTGGTTTGATTTTTATTTAGAAATTCATTCTCTAAAACAACCTCCATCAATAAGAAAAATTTATGCTAAAATAGAAAGAGAACATATTTGGGAGGCTACGATGTCTATTCAGACACAAGAAGAAGTATCAAATACAAAGAAAGAATTCGCATTTACATCTAGTTCAATCATTCTGCAAGTCTCAAGAGGGATTTTAGTTGGGATTTTCGTGGGTGCAATTGTTGGTTCTTTTCGTTTTTTAATTGAAAAAGGGTTTCATATTATTCAATATTTCTATCAGCAAGGACTTGAACGGATTAGTTTATTTCCTTTTATTCTTCTGCTATTTTACGCTTGCGTGATTTGGATAAGCGCAAAATTAACAAAATCAGAAAGGGATATTAAAGGTTCTGGAATTCCGCAAGTTGAAGCAGAGCTAAAAGGGCTAATAAGCTTGTCTTGGTGGAGTGTCCTTTGGAAAAAGTACATTCTTGGCATTTTAGCTATTGCAAGTGGCTTGATGTTAGGGCGTGAAGGCCCCAGTATTCAGCTTGGAGCAATGGGAGGGAAAGGAATTGCCAGACGTCTTCACTTAAGTCCTGTCGAAGAACGATCTCTGATTGCAAGCGGAGCAGCAGCAGGACTAGCGGCAGCTTTTAATGCCCCGATTGCAGGATTATTGTTTGTCATTGAAGAAGTCTATCATCATTTTTCTCGTTTCTTTTGGGTATCGTCTTTAGCGGCCAGTCTGACAGCGAATTTTGTTTCGCTCATAATCTTTGGATTAACTCCTGTATTAAATATGCCAGATGATATTCCGCTGATGGGTTTAGGGCAGTATTGGCTTTATTTGTTGTTGGGAATTTTTCTTGGTTTTTCTGGCTTTTTATATGAAAAAGTTGTTTTAGCTATGCCTCGGATTTACGATGTAATTGGGAGATATCTGAATCTTTCTCCACAATATTATCCCATTATAGCCTTCGTTTTCATCCTTCCAATAGGATATTTTCTTCCACAGCTTTTAGGCGGTGGCAATCAACTAGTTCTTTCTTTGACTAATCAACATTACTGGCTGATGCCATTAGTGATGTTTTTCATTATTCGCTTTATCTGGAGTATGATTAGCTATGGTAGTGGTCTTCCCGGTGGTATTTTTCTTCCTATTTTAACCTTAGGCTCTCTTTTAGGAGCAATTGCTGGTATTCTTTGTGTGAACTTAGGTTTCGTAACACAAGAGCAATTTCCAATTTTTGTCATTTTAGGAATGAGTGGTTACTTTGGTGCCATTTCGAAGGCTCCGTTAACTGCTATCATTTTGGTGACTGAGATGGTTGGTGATATACGAAATCTTATGCCCCTCGGATTGGTCACTCTAGTGGCATATGTTGTAATGGATTTACTGGGTGGAGCACCTGTGTATGAAGCTATGCTAGAGAGAATGCTTCCAGATAGTCTATCAGATAATAGTGAGACGACACTTATTGAAATCCCTGTTTCTGAAAAAATAGCTGGTAAGCAAGTTCATGAGTTGGAGTTACCAAGAGGTATCTTGATTACAATGCAACAGCACAATGGGAAAAATCAGACAGTGAATGGTAGCACGCGCCTTTATCTGGGAGATATGATTTATGTAGTTGTAAAAAAATCAGACATCGGTCGAATTAAGGACATATTACTATAGAGTATTGTATTAAATAAAAGATGATAATGAATAAGGTGGCGATTTATTTTATTTTTTGCTAATGAACAAGCAAAATGTTATATTAAAAACATAAAAAACTTTAGGAGGACAATATGTCAACTTCAACACCAAAAGGCACTGCCAAGCGCAGTTTCTATTTTACTTTTATGGCTTTTGCAGATATGTTCCTATTTACTTTTTTTGCTTTTATGATTACTAAATCTCTTTTAGGAACTCTGGGAAATGGACGAGGTGCTTCTGACAGTGTCAAGATGATGATCATAATCACTGTCTTTCTTGTCTGTATGTTGTTCGCTTCGGTTGGTCTCTATATCTTAAAAATATCACCCACTATCTATTATTATGAAGATGGATTTACCGTTGGAAAAAATGGCAAGAAGATTCTCTATCAAGGTCTTCAATATCATATTATTCCAGGTACAACACCAAATAAAATGCTTGGAATCCTGTACAAATCTGCTGGTAAAATGATTCGATTGAATGCGCATTTATATGCTTCAAGAAGTCTTGATATGCTTCAAGATGATGTGGTTGCTGCCAATCTACCACAAGATATGCAGAAAATTGAAAATGGTCAAACTATTGAATTCCGTGCTCTAAATCCAAATCGTGCTGGTGGACTGAAAACTATCAAAACCCTCGATAAAAAAATTGAGAACGGCATCAAAGTAAAAATCAATAAAGACAGCATTATATTTGATGATGAAGTGTATAAATGGGCAGAGTATACAGTTGTTTCAGATTATGCAGGGCTGATTGTTATTCTTGATGCTACAACAGATCGTAAAGTTTTAACTTTCGCAAATCACTATATGATTGAACAACCAAACATCGTAACGAATATTATTAATATCCTTGGAGGTCGTTAATGCTCAGTTTCAAACAATGGAAGGAGCAATTTTACTGGAAAAGTCGCAAAGTAAATAAAATGTTAACTCTCCTTGGAGGCTTATTGGGACTGGCTGTAGCGACAGCTATACTGTATTCCTTTGCAGTTTCCAATGAAGTACATCCCCACTTGATTATTTTTGCCCTTCTTCCATGGCTAGGCATTATTTGGTTTTCCATTTTTGATAAGGGAGAAACAAACAACTCTTCAGAAACTTATTGGAACGTTGGTAAGGAGGAAAGAAAATCAAAGTTTGACAAACCTATGCCTAGTTTGGATGGATTTGGCTTTGTGGTAGGACTTGTTTTTTCTTACTTTTCTATCTACTTATCTGAAGTCCTTGCCTTGGCCTATACTCAGCAACAGACAGATTCAAAAGCAGATTTATTCTCTCTATTTATCGATATTTTCGTCAATCTTTTAAAAGTGGATCGAGCTAATTATTACGTGTGGTATTACTGGATAGGTTTAACAATTGTTCTCTTTATTGCACTTGGTGGAACTGCACTTGTCACTTATATTTACAGTAAAACACATCTAACACCTGGTCGTAAGCTAACAGACACAGAAAAAGCAAAATTGGCTTATGGAGCTGTCCTGTTCACTAGAAACGGCCTGTCCTATGAATACCTATTGGGCTATCTACCAACTGGACGAATTTCCGTTAAAGATGCAAAAGAGATGCTGGCAGCAGATTGGGATATCCATAATAAACAGGATGTTTTACAAACTGTGACAGACTTACTGGCAGACAATTTCATCAACGGTTTAGATCAATTGTTGAAGGATATTCGTTCTGGTGAAGCCAATATAGACGACCAAGCTGTGTACGACGATATTGTCCATAATCTCATTGCTCATTATCAATATACTGATGTAGAGTTAGGAAAGATTCAAACTTTAAAAGCATGGAACTATGACCGTTTGGTCAATCTGCTGCGTTATGCCTACGTAGCGAAATACATTTCTGAACAAGAAATGTGGACTGCCATCGATCAAGCTATTGTCGGTGCAAAGCGACATTATCACAATTGGAGGCAATATTTTGCTGCAGTATTACTCGGCAGAAGTCTTGGATGGGGCGGCGATTTCGATAGCAATCGGATCGTTGCTATGAAATTATTAAACAATCCAAACAGTATTTATAAACAATATCCATTTTAAAACTCCAGCGATAGAAATTCTTACTATCGCTGGTTTTTAATTTTCGACTACAATTCAGATTAGTGACTCTTGTGGTATACATAGGTTGTAATGGATTTATCTCTCAGACAGTTAATGGCAACACACGTTCTTGTCTGAGAGATATGATTTATATAGTCGTAAAACAATCAGATATTGGATACACTGAAAATTTACTGTTGTAGAAAGAGAATAGTGGCTTTTTAATATTTTTCAGAAATACCGAACAATAAAATAGTTTTTGCTGTATTTTATTGTAATATATGTATATTGTGTTATAATGTCAAAGGAAACGTCAGGAAAGACGTAGCGATGCGAAAGCATAGGTAGGTCATTTTTGCATAAAACTTAAGGAGAGTGACATGCTGAACGAATTTCCTATTTTTGATTATGAAGACATTCAATTGATTCCTAATAAATGTATCCTCAAAAGTCGGTCAGAAGCTGACACAACTGTTACTTTTGGAGATCATACCTTTAAACTTCCTGTTGTTCCGGCTAATATGCAAACAATTCTGGATGAAGATACTGCAGAAAAACTAGCTAAATGTGGTTATTTTTATATTATGCATCGTTTCGACGAAGCTAGTCGTCTTCCATTCGTTAAACGTATGCATGAGCAAGGTTTGATTGCCTCTATTTCGGTTGGTGTGAAAGATTATGAATATGATTTCATTAGTCAATTGAAAACAGACGCTCCAGAATATATCACGATTGATATTGCTCATGGGCATTCAGACAGTGTCATTGAAATGATTCAACACATAAAAAAAGAATTACCTAATACCTTTGTGATTGCAGGGAATGTTGGGACACCAGAAGCTGTTCGTGAACTGGAAAATGCTGGAGCAGATGCCACAAAAGTTGGGATTGGCCCTGGGAAAGTTTGCATCACAAAAGTGAAGACCGGATTTGGGACAGGTGGTTGGCAGCTAGCGGCTCTTCGCTGGTGCGCAAAAGCTGCTCGCAAGCCGATTATTGCAGACGGTGGTATTCGCACACATGGCGATATTGCTAAATCTATTCGCTTTGGTGCTACCATGGTAATGATTGGTTCTCTCTTTGCGGGTCATATTGAAAGTCCAGGTCAAACAGTTGAAGTAAATGGTGAACAGTTTAAAGAATATTATGGTTCTGCTTCTGAATACCAAAAAGGCGCTTATAAAAATGTGGAAGGAAAGAAAATCCTTTTACCTGTTAAAGGACATCTTTCGGATACGTTAATTGAAATGGAGCAAGATTTACAAAGTGCTATTTCCTATGCTGGTGGAAAAGATTTAGCTGGTCTGAGGCACGTGGACTATGTCATTGTGAAAAATTCCATTTGGAATGGTGATATACATTAATAATAGAATCATTACTTATTTATATTATGAATTTGGCATAATGTTTCTACAAGGTACCTAATACCTAACAATAAGTAAGTCTTCAAATTTCTTGCTAAATTAGAGCAAAGAATTTTACATTCAATTGCTTAACCAATTGTTTTAGGCTTGCTTTTGGCAAGCTTTTTATTTTTTAAAGGGTGATTTTATGAAATTATTAGAAGAACGCATTCTAAAAGATGGGCATGTTTTAGGGGAAAATATTTTAAAAGTGGATTCATTTCTTACTCATCAAGTTGATGCAAACTTAATGAGAGAAATTGGAAAAGCATTCGCTACCTATTTCAAATCTGCCGGTATTACAAAAGTTGTGACAATTGAAGCATCTGGTATAGCGCCTGCCATTTATACAGCTGAAGCACTGGGTGTTCCGATGATTTTTGCGAAAAAGTCAAAAAATATCACTATGACGGAGGGGATTTTAACGGCAGAAGTTTATTCTTTTACCAAGCAAGTAACGAGTACCATCTCGATTGCGGGGAAATTCTTAAATCGCCAGGACAAAGTTCTTATTATCGATGATTTCTTAGCAAATGGACAGGCTGCTAAGGGCCTTATCGATATTATTGAGCAATCAAGTGCCTCTGTAGAAGCGATTGGTATTGTCATTGAAAAATCATTCCAAGAAGGTAGAAAGTTACTAGAAGAAGATAAGCGAAAAGTCGTTTCTTTAGCTCGTATTCAAAAATTTGAAAATAGAAAAATTGTATTTATGGAGGCCGATGCATAATGAATTATAAAGAAAAAAAGCACTCACAAGCGGCTATCTTAGGTTTGCAACACTTATTAGCGATGTATTCAGGGTCAATCCTTGTCCCTATCATGATTGCTAGTGCATTAGGCTATTCGAGTCAACAGCTAACCTACCTTATTTCTACAGATATTTTCATGTGTGGTGTGGCAACATTTTTACAATTACAACTCAATAAATATTTTGGCATCGGCTTGCCAGTCGTACTTGGGGTTGCTTTCCAATCGGTTGCCCCTTTGATCATGATTGGTCAAAAACATGGAAGTGGAGCTGTGTTTGGAGCACTCATCGTCTCTGGTGTTTACGTTCTTTTGATTGCAGGATTTTGTTCTAAAATTGCTAATTTTTTTCCAGCAATTGTGACAGGATCAGTAATTACAACCATCGGATTGACACTCATTCCAGTTGCTATTGGTAATATGGGAAATAATAGTGAAAAACCAACTGCCCAAAGCTTATTGTTAGCTGCTGTTACAATTTTAATAATACTTCTGGTAAATATCTTCGCAAAAGGCTTTCTCAAATCCATTGCCATTTTGATTGGTTTAATGGTCGGAACAATTGTTGCTAGCTGTATGGGCTTAGTAGATTTTACTCCAGTAACTCAAGCATCTCTTATGCACGTTCCAACACCGTTTTATTTTGGGATTCCCAAGTTTGAATTTTCATCAATCATCATGATGTGTATCATCGCAACCGTTTCTCTGGTTGAGTCAACAGGCGTTTATTTTGCGCTTTCAGATATTTCAAAGGAAACACTAGACAGCACTCGCCTGCGAAATGGTTATCGAGCAGAAGGAATTGCTGTACTGTTGGGCGGTATTTTCAACACGTTCCCATATACAGGATTTTCACAAAATGTTGGTTTAGTCAAACTTTCTGGAATTAAAACACGTCTTCCAATCTATTATGCAGCAAGCTTTCTTATCTTGTTAGGATTACTACCAAAATTCGGAGCTTTAGCACAAATTATTCCAAGCCCTGTACTTGGTGGCGCTATGCTTATCATGTTTGGTTTTGTTTCAGTTCAGGGAATGCAAATGCTAGCACGAGTTGATTTTGAACACAATGAGCATGATTTCTTGATTGCTGCTGTATCTATTTCTGCTGGAGTCGGCTTAAATGGAAGTAATCTTTTTAACAGCCTACCAACTGGCTTGCAAATGTTTTTCTCAAACGGAATTGTCATGGCAAGTGTAATTGCAATTGCCTTAAACCTTATTTTAAATCATAAGAAGAAATAAAGTTCGACAAGACTAGGAAGATTTTCTCCTAGCCTTTTTGACTATTCCAATTGCTTATAGTATAGTTAAGAGAG
>ERZ773083.466-NODE-466-length-33271-cov-5.805877_pt1 | contig 33271 bp, 41 predicted proteins | sample MGYA00511465_ERZ773083 | MGnify/ENA primary metagenome ERZ773083 (study PRJEB29015, sample SAMEA2738001) | human oral metagenome | biome: human oral; feature: human-associated habitat; material: dental | place: China | collected 2060 ... | reverse complement strand
GATGTCTTTGCTGTGTGTGATGCGAACACTGCTGTATGAGAGGTAGTCATCTGCCTCGTCGGCCTCCTCGGTGGTCTCCATTCCCTCCTCGAGGTGGGAGGAGATGGCGTGGTGGACGACCGCTGCGAGGAGAAGAGCCGTACCGAGAATCCCGACGATCGCCCACGGATCGAGGGGGATGTACGGTTTGTATAACGACTCAAATGGTTTAGGAAAAACCGGGAATAGGTGGGAAAGGGCGGGATGATAGGAGTATCAAGGGGTTCGGGGGATTTTGGACGGGCGGCGAGTTCGTCAATCAGTTTTGGAAAAAATGGGATTTGCGAGGGAAAATGAGGTTTTGAAAAGATTTTTGAAACGGTCTTTCAAAAATCTTCAAAAGCCTTTTAATTCTAGCTTCAAGAGGTTTTTCGCAACTGAAAAATGATGTGTTTTTCGTGGGTTCGGGGTGTGGATTGCGGAACTATTGCGGAACCTGTTGAAAAAGACTAAAATACCTTTATATATCAAGGCGAGTGAGCTCCTTCTATAGAAATGGATTGCGGAACTAAAAACCTGTGGATAACTTGCATTTTGAGCATGAAAAAACGGCAAGAAAATTTCTTTGCCGCTGTCCATTATGTAACTAATTTTATCCCTCGCTGCTCTGCGAGTGCACGCGCATTTTGTATCATGCCTGCATTTTTTTTTCGTCGTGTAGAGTGCAATATGACCTAAAGGCATCCTCGAACTGGATCGTCGCCCAATTACGGCGGCGCGGATCGGGATCGCTCATTATCTCTGTTAAAATATCAATCATACGCTTTAGCTCGGGGTCAGGAATGACCTCGATTTTTTTTGCCTGTTTTGTGGATGTATATGAATCTACATTCTCTGCAACATAGCCGTTAGCGACGTATGGCGATTCGTTTTCTCCTGTTAGCAAATAGTGCGATGAAACACCTAAAAACTCACAAATAGGGATTATGTATTCTGCGGGAGGATTTCGATTATATAGCTTCCAGTTTGAAATAGTGCTTGTATTTATTTTTAAGAATCTAGATAAATCAGCCATAGAAAGACCACGCTCCTTGAGTGTGTATAGGATTCTTTCTATGATCGACATGACAAAAAACTCCTAAATGCAATATTCCCTATTTACAACATTGTGTTTAGGGATTATAATAGAACGTGTAACTTAATTATTGACTTAAACCTGAACCGTATCCGGACGGATGAAACATTTGGAGATGAGAGCGTCGGCGGAGGATGCGGGGAGGGGGAGCGAAGGGAGGTGAGAGAATGCAGAAAATCCGTGACTTCCTGACTCGTGCACGGAAGCGGCTGCGGCAGATCGTTGATAATTTGAATGAACAACCAACGGTCGTGTTAATGCCCTATATCCTTTGGCATTGGGATGATTGGGGGGCTGAAAATGCTGCTGCGTGGGTTCTAGTTTTTATCATGCTGCTGCTTGGAAGGATTTCCGAAGATCTGAGAATCTTTATCCGACTCGCTCGGGCATGGTTTATTGTAGAGAGCAGCCGCTACGCCGAGCGCAAGAGAGCAGAGAAAGCCCAATAGCTGTATCTCGAAAATGTTGGTATTCATCCAAGAGGTAAAGACATCCAACAAAAAATTTTTATTAAAGAACAAGGTTTTCAGCCGAGATGTTTCCTCTACGATCTCTTGTGTAGTCGGAGAAAGATGCCCATATTCTTCCCTAAATACTTCTGTGGGATCAATCGGAGCGGGAGCATCGTCAGCAGAAAGGGTCACAGTACCTGTGATTTCAACGACTACCGTTTTTCTCGGTTCTTCTTCGGATTGAGATACCAGCCAATCAAGGTAATCTCTCGTGACGGTTTGCAGCCTCTCATTGGATAGGTCATTAATCAAGGTGGTGCGCTGATCGGGGGTGAGGCTGTCTAAACGCGTGTTGAGTGATGAGAGGGCTTCTTTTAAGGCGTTTTGGTAGTTCTCCACGGAATCACGCGACGATTGCGCGAGATGTTGGAGCGATCGGCGAAGCGTTTCCTGCATCTGCCGTACAGCACGTTGTTGATTCTCCTGCGACGAAAGTGCCGCTTGTTGGATGGCTGTCTGACTTGCGGCGATGGCATTCTGAAATGTCATGCAGAGACTGGCAAGCGATGCTTGGACATCCGGCATGAGGATGATTGGAGGATTGGCGGTTGTCATGTTTGGTCACTTCTTCCTAGTGAAAGGAGGTGAGAGGGGTGACGGGAGATCGGATTATTCGTCTCCTGCGAAAGAAGGGGTATACGCAGATCCGCATTGCGCGGGAGCTGGGTGTGTCCCATCCTGCGGTACACTATATCATCTACGGTAAGAGCAAGAGCCGCAGGATTCAGGAGCGGATCGCGGAGATCATCGGGCGGCCGATGGATCAGGTTTTTAAGGCAGCATGAGCGGCGCGAAAGTTTGGCGACTAGTCGCCGGCTCATGCTACAGTAACTTTCCTCGTCCCCGTTATGAATCGGGGGCTTAAAAAGTAACTTACTTTTTAGTATACCGTTTTTTGTGAGGTGTGGCAATGGCAAAACGCAGACAAAAGACTGCCGAGGCCAATGAAAATCAGATGAGCCTTTTTGATATGATCGAGGAAATCAATCCGCAGAAGTTCAGTCGTCCGGATTATGCGGCGGAGACGAAGCCGCTGCCGCTGCGGATGAAGGAGGCGATCGCGGAGGCGATCAAGGGCAGCGGTATGAAACGCTATGCGATTGCGGGGCAGATGAGCGAGATGCTCGGCACGGAGATCACGGAGTCGATGCTGAACGCGTACACGGCAGAGAGTAAGGAGGGCTACCGTATGCCCGCCGAGTATCTGCCGACGTTCTGCCGGATCGTGAAGGACTACACGCCGCTGGAGGTGCTGACGGCAGCGGCAGGGTGTCGGATGATAAAGTCGGAGGATGTGTATTTTCTTGAGATCGGACGACTGCGAGCCGTAGAGAAGGCCGCGCGGAAAAAGCATCTCGCGCTTACGCGGGAGCTAAGAAAGGTACAGGGGTATGACGATGATGAGATACATTGAGTCGCGCATCGGCGGCGTGCAGAAGATCCGTTGTTTGGTTGGCGGGCAGGTCGTCCGCCTGACGAGCTGCGCGGAGCGGGTAACGTACCAGATCGGGCGGGGCGAAGTGCACGAGATCACCGCGCCGCAGGGGAAGCAGGTGACGCGATGCAGAATAGCGAGCATCTTCTCAGCGTAAAGGAGGCGGCGGAGCTGCTGTCGATCGGCGAGCGTGCAGTGCGGAAAAATGCGATGGCAGGGCGTTACGGGGAACTTCGGTTCATTGAAGGAACGCGCGGCGGCAAGAGCGGGCGCGTGACGATGATCCGCCTTTCGGCACTCCCCGCGGCGGTGCAGTCGGCGTACTATCGGCGGCACAATATCATCGAGGAGCCGGAGCGTCCCGCCGCATCCGCCTATGACCGTGCGGACGCTGCAGCACGGGAGACGGCAAACGAGCGTTATCGGACGCTGAAGGAGTATGAGGCATTCATCGCAACGCCCGGCAAACGCACGGAGCTGACGCGTGCCTTCCTCGCTGCATGGAACGCGGCGCATCCGGCCGCGCGGCTCTCGCAGTCAACGCTCTACAACTGGCAAGCGAAGCACCGCGCAGACGGTCTCTCGGGTCTTTTGCCGCAGTACGGGAAACGAAAGGGCGAGCGCACGATCGACGCGCCCGCGTGGGAGTTCTTTCAGGCGCAATACCTGCAAGAGTCGCAGCCGAGCGTCGGCGATTGCTATATCCTCCTTGACCGCAAGGCGCGGCTCGAAGGGTGGACGATCCCCTCGCGTGCGACGATTGCACGGATGGTGAAGGAGGATATCCCCGCCGCCGTGCGAACGCTCCGACGGCTCGGGGCGAAGGCATACATGGACGATATTCAGACCTTTACGCGGCGCGATCCCGAGAGCATCCGCGCGGGCGAGGTGTTCGTCGGCGATCATCATATTCTCGACGTTTTCATCAACGCGGGGACGGTGCAAAAGCCGAAATGGACGCGTCCGTGGATGACGGCATGGCTGGATATGCGCAGCCGCAAGTTTGTCGGGTGGACGGTGAATCTCTCGCCGTGTACGGATGAGATCATCGCGGCGTTTGCGAATGCAGCCCTTGATCCTGCGATCGGGCTGCCGCGTCACATCTACATCGACAACGGGCGCGACTACTGTTCGGCAAAGTTCGCGGGACGGGGGCATCGCGGCAATCCGCTCACCGATGAGGACAAGGAGGTGCTGATTGCCGAGGGCAAGATGGCGCGGTCACTCATGGATCGGCTCGATATTAAGACGCATTGGGCGATTGTTGAAAATGCGCGTGCAAAGGTGATTGAACGGGCATTTAAGGAGGTCGTTGAGCGGTTTTCAAAGTTTTTCCCGACGTACTGCGGGCGGAGTCAAGACGAGCGTCCCGATGTGCTCGAAGAGCGGCTGAAGAATCCTGCGAAGTACGGCATGGGACTTGATGAGTTCCGCACGGTGTTCGGCGACTGGATTCGGACGGTGTTCAACAAGACGGTTTCACAGGGCAAGGGACGCGCGGGCGAGTGCCCGGATGAGACATACATGCGGACGCGTCTGCCGGTGCGGACGGCGGACACGGAGGTCATGCGTCTGTATTTTATGCGTTCGACGAATCCGTTCCGCATCGGGCGCAACGGTATCACGTTCCGCAAGGCGGAGTATTACCACCCCGATATGGCACTCCTCAAGGGAAAGCGGGTGTATATCCGCTATCGCGACGAGGATCCGGAGCGCATCTGGCTTTATGATACGGACGACCGTTATCTGGGCGAGGCGGAGCGCATCTCTGCTCTACCCGCAATCACGGCGACGGCGGAGGAGCTGGATGCGGAACAGGCACGCAAGGCACGCGAGCGCAAGGCGGTGATCGCACATCCGTCGTATCAGGCGGCGAAGAACGCGCAGCCGCTCACGCCCGCCGATATTACGGAGATGTACCGCGCATGCGGCGGCACGGCGGCAGATGTGAAGCCGTCGAAGGTGGTGGAGCTGGTGACGCTACCGAAGACGGGCAAGGAGTCCGTTCAGGCGATGCGTGCAACGGGGACGGATGATGTGAACCCGTTCGCCCTTATGGCAACGGCGAAGATTGAGAAGAGGAGGAAAAGCTGATGACAGCGGAAGCGGTAACGATGGATACGGCGACGGCGGATATTGTCCGCCGCGTGGAGGAGTATCTTGCGGCGCATGAGGAGGTCAGCCGCGAGCGGTTCGCGAAGATGGCAGGCATCTCGGGCGGTGCGCTCTCGTCCTTTTTGAAGGGGAGCTATGCGGGGCGCGTAGATGTGGTGGCGCAGAAGATTGCCGCCGTGCTCGAAACGGAGGAGAGCCGCGCCGATGCGGTCATGACGGTCAAGGAGCCGGAGATCGTGGAGACGGAGGTCATGCAGAAGATGATGTTCGGGCTTCAGTACGCGAACGACCGCAACGACATCATCTGCATCTACGGCGCACCCGGCATCGGCAAGACGGTGACGGTGAACCGATGGGTCGAGACACATCCGAACAGTATCTTTTTCACTGCCTCGCCGAATATCCACAACGGCCGTGACGTGATGGAGGAGATTCTGGAAGCGATCGGCAAGAAGCAGACGGGGCGCAACAAGGCTCTTGAGAAGTCGATTGTGCAGATGCTCAAAGGGTCGAATCGGGCAATCATCATTGACGAGGCGCATTTTCTCCGGCTCTCGGCACTTGAGACGCTGCGCCGCATCCATGATGTGACGGATGTGCCGCTCATCCTCGTTGGCAATCCTGCGATCATGGACATCATCACGGAACAGAACAAGACACTGACGGGGCAGTTCTTCAGCCGTTCGACGCGCATCTCTCTGGATGCGAAGATTCCGCTCGCGGATGTGAAGAAGATCGTGCTGCAGCACGGCGTAGAGATGGACAAGGACTGCATCGCAGAGCTTCACCGCGTGGCACGCGGAACGGGTGCGCTGCGTGTGATGACGAAGCTGTTTCTCTTTGCGTGGACGATTGCGAACAGTGCGAAGCGTGCGATCGGGATGGATGACATTATCAGGGCGCGGCAGGTGATTATCTCGCCGGAGGCGTGCTGATGGTGGTATGCGGGGAGGACGAAGCGTTACACTGCGCCGTTGGGTTCTATTTTCGGCAGCGAAGTTTCGGCAGGGTGTATACGTTCCCTGTCAGTGCTTGCCGCAAGCCCTTTGTGCTCATTGTCTCGGAGCGTGAGCGGAAGAAACTCGGGCTTCCCGTAAAAAGTGCCGTCTCCGTGCTGGGGGATGAGCCGCAGGATGAAGAGGACTGGACATCGACAAAGAAGTATACGCGGTTGAAAACGGCGTATGAAAATGTGATAAGGAGTTTACGACATGAAAAAGACGTATGAAGACGGACGCGGGTGGCGTTACGAAGTACGTGAGACGTTGCGGGCAAACACCTACAAGGCATTTTACTGCAAGGCGGGAAAGAAGAGTTTCCATGCGTGCCGTCAGTTCGAGATGCGGGACAATCGCGACGAGGCGCAAGCGGAGCTTGACGCATACGCCGCCGCGCATGGATGGCGCACGGTGGAGGTGGGCTGATATGATAAAGACGTATGAAGATGAGCATGGCTGCCGCTATGAGGTTGGTTCAGATCACACGAAGGCGAATGCGTTCAAGACCTTTTACTGCAAGGCAGGGGAATCCCTGTGTCATGCTTGTCGTAAATTCAAGTGGAGAGACAATGTGAAGGATGCTGAGGCGGATCTTGACGCATACGCCGCCGCGCATGGATGGAAAGATGTGTCAGATGAGGAAGGAGCATCGGAATGCTGAATCAGAAGAAGATTAGCCGTGCGGGGAGTGTGACGATCCCCGCGCATCTGCGGCGGGCATACGGTATCACGGCGGGGGAGCAGGTTGCAATCGACATGGATGCAGCGGGTGCGATTACGATGAAGCGGATTGTTGGGCGGTGCGTGTTCTGCGGCGCGGACAAGGAACTGCGGACGTACAAGGGTCGTTTTGTGTGTGCGGCGTGTGCCGCCGCGCTCGAAAAGGAGGACGGTCATGTTTGAGGTGATTGAGACGCAGCCGAAGGAGGTCGCGGCGCTGATTAGCCGCGCGGTGACACTGGACAGGGAGATTCGGCAGCGGAAGAAGTCGCTTGAAGCGATCAAGGCGAAGCTCCAGACGGCGGCACTTGCCGAGATGGAGAACAAGAATCTGCGCTATGTGCGCTATGATTCGCTCTATGGCAGTGCCGAAACGACGTACAAGACGAAGCTTGAGATCGACAATTATGCGCGTCTTGCGGCGGCACTGGACGCGTCGGTGCTCGTAGAGGACAAGATCGTGCGGCGGCTGAGCGTCAAGTACGATGTTGACGCGCGATTCAAGGAGGCTCTGATCGCACTGGTACGCGGCGACTACGCAGAGCACGACATTGACGGCATCCTCTCCGGTATGGGGCTTGAAGATGCAAAGATGCGCAAGGTCGTCAGGAAGAAGCTCAAGGGCGACTATGCAAAGGATCTGGAAGTGCTCGCCGCCGTGGGAATCCACGGCGCACGCGAGGAGGAACTGGATGCGATCCGCGCAGAGCTGAACCGTCAGCTTGTCGAGCGGTTCTTTGAGCCTGATCTGATCGACCGCGACGAGATTCGCAACGCTGTTTTCCTTGAGGAGACACTGAGCTTCACGCTCACGCCGCAGAAGGGGGATGAGCCGGATGATAAAGACGGCGAAGATTAGCCCGAAGCAGATCGCCCTTCTCCATGTGGCAAAGCGGGAACTCTCGCTTGACGAGGGGAACTATCGGGCGGTGCTCTCGCTCTACGGCGGCGCGGAGTCGGCGAAGGATGTGACACAGGCGGGTTTTACGCGGCTCATGAACTACCTTGTGCGCATCGGGTTCAAAGCCCCTGCCTTTGCCCCGCAGCCACGCAGGAAGCGTGACGCGGGGGCACTCATCGGACCGTGGCAGACGGCGAAGATCGAGGAGCTTTACGTTGCTCTTGGCATCGATACGGCAGATCGTCAGCAGAAACTTTGTAAGCGCGTCATCAAGAAGGCGTGGCCGCAGACACGCGGCGAGGCGAACAAGATGATCGAGTGCCTGAAGGCGATGGCAAAGAGGGCGGCACCATGAACGGCGAGGATATGCGTGCGCTTTTGGATGAGATCGCCCCGGACGACCTGCCGGCGCAGTGGCAGGAACTCGCCGCATCAGTCGGTCTCGTCAATCTCCTGCAACTGTGCAAGCTCTATGGCGGCACGTCGCTCTACATTCCGAAGTATGATAATCTGATCGCACCCGCGAAGCGGCGGGCGGTTGCGAAACTCTTCGACGGGAAGAATCACAAGGAGCTGGCTCGGCGGTTCGAGCTTTCCGAGCGCAGCGTGTATGAGATCGCTTCAGAACTCAGCTGGCGCAAAAGTCAGATCAGTCTTTTCCCGACGGCATAGAATCTTTGAACTGTGCAGATATAGCGTGCAGAAAATATTTTGTAGAATCGTATTGAGTGAAAAACTCGATACGGTTCTTTTTTTATGGAGGTGGCTGCGGTGTTTGCGTGTGTGAAAAATCTGGTGCTTTTTGTGCTGCATTTCATTCGTGATCTCATCTATGGGCCGGACGGGCGGCCGTCGCTTCTGGCGACGATGACGTTCGGGCTTTTCGTCCTCTTTGTATTCGTGACGATCTATCTGCTCTATACGGGGCAGGAATGGAAGGACTACGCTGTCTTTGCGGGGACAACGACGACACTGAGTGCGGGCGGCAAGATGGTGGATAAGTATATCAACAATGCGGGGCGGTTCTGAAATCGTGCGCCGCTGTGTGAAAAGGCAACAGGGAGGAAAAACGAATGCTTGGCGATCTGAGTGCAAAATATGAATCGAGCGGCAGCCCTGCGACGATCTCGTCGGGTGAGGGCGACCCCGGCGGCAAGAGTTACGGGAAATATCAGCTGGCGAGCCGCATGGGGAGCGTGCGCAGCTTTCTTGACTGGGCGATCCGTCTGTCGGCAAATTCGGTCTATGCGAGCTACGGGCGGACGCTCTCGCAGTTCCCGATCGGCTCGGCGGACTTTGACTGTGCGTGGCGTGAGATTGCACGCATCGACGCTGAGGGATTTGAACGGATGCAGCACGACTATGTCTGCTATGCGTACTACCTGCCCGCCGTGGATGCGCTGCGTCGTGCGGGGTTCGATGCGGACAAGCATACGCCTGTCATGCAGGATGTGATCTGGAGCCGTACGGTGCAGTACGGCACGGGCAACATCGTGGAGATGTTCGAGACGGCATCTCATCGGATGTATAACGAGGCGAACGACGATTACAGCGGCTATCCGAATCTCTCGTATGTGGACGATGCACGCTTTGACTACGACCTCATCCGTGCGATCTATCTTTCCGTGTGCAAGACACCGGAGTGGACGGCGGCATCGTGCCGCTATGGTCTTTACAATCGTTTTGAAAGCGAGTGCGCCGAGGCTCTTGCGATGCTGGGGAGTGCGTGAGATGGGATGGAAGGAAAGGGCGGCGGAGGGCGTGCGTGGCACATACGAGCGGCTGCGGGAATCGCCGACAGCGGTGAGTGTCGTTCTCGCTCTGACCCTGCTCATCGTGTCGCTCTTTGTGCTTGCATGGAAAGAGGCGGAGAATGATGCGCTGCGGCGCGAGCTTGCCCTTGCAAAGGAGCAGATCGCTGTCTATGAGAGTGCCCGCGTACGCGAGGGGAAGAAGCCCGTCGAGGTGAAAACGGAGGCGACAAGCTCCATGACGACGGCATACGTTCCCAAAGCGCATATGACGGCTGACGACGGCAGCCGCACTTATGAGCGGACGGATGCGGAAATCAGCGTTGCGCCGCCAACGGTCGCGGTGAAGTACAACGGCAGGGAGTACGATCTGCCGGGCATTGCGGGCGAGACGACGAAGTTCGAGCGCGGGAAGATCCAGAGTGCGGTTACAACGCACGCAACGCTCGACCTTACACCGCTGATTGATACAGCTGCGGAGCAGAAAGCTCGCGCGGCGGCAAAGCATTTTTCGATTGGCATGTATGGAACGAACACGGGCGCGGCGGTCGGGATCGGGTATGAGAATCGGGACTATGGGATTGATCTGCTTGTGCATCCGATTGAGCCGTCGAAGTTCTGGGGCGTGGGTGTGAGGAGGCGGTTCTGATGGATTTTAACTGGACATCCGTCATAATCGGCATCGGCTCGACCATGTTCGGGATCATCCTGCATCAGTCGCGTGAGATTCGTGCAGCACTGAATAAGGAAGTCAAGGAAAACCGTGACCATCTCGCCGAGGTGCATAGAGAAATTGAAGCACTCCGGAGCGGGCTACCGCTCCAATATGTTCTGCGTGACGATTTTCTGCGCAGTATCTCAGCACTGGATACGAAGATCGACCGTATGTCGGGCGAGGTCAGTGCGATCAGCAAAAATATCGCAAAGCTTACGGGAGGTGAGAAATAACATATGACAACACTGGAAGGACACACGTCGCGCGAGATTCGCGGGCGCATCATGAAGATTCTGAGCCTCAATTATCCGCAGCAGACGGGGGACAAGCTGATCGCTGAGATTCTGCTTGATGCACAGTATTCGACGACCCCCGCAGCGGTGGAGACGCATCTCGTCTATTTGCGCGAGAAGGGGTATATCGCGCTTGAGGAAGCGGAATGCTTCGGTGTTTCGCGCAAACTCGCGAAGCTGCTGCCGAAGGGGATTGACCTCATCGAGGGCAATATCCCTCCGGACGTTGGGGTAAATCTCAATGGGTAGCCGGAGAAAACACCCGCGCATTACAACGGAGCTGCCGAAAGACCTCGTTCGCGCCATCAATGAGAGGCTGGTTGCGGGTGAGACGTATGAGAGTATTGCCGCGTATCTCAGGGAGCGCGGGCATGATATTTCAAAGAGCAGCGTCGGACGGTACGGCAAGGATTTTCTCAGCAAGCTCGAACGGCTGCGCATCGTGAAGGAACAGGCGCGTACGATTATGAGCGAGGGCAAGGACGGCCCCGCACTTGAGATGACGGAGGCGGCGACACAGCTCGCCTTGCAGCTCATTATGGAGCGGCTGGTTACGGCGGAGGATCTGAGGGATGCGAAGAGCAGCGACATTCTCAAGGCCCTCGCGCTCCTCGAACGCTCGGCGGTGCAGCGGGAAAAGCTCAAGATGGAGGCGGGGCGTATGATGGAGGCGGCGATCGCTCAGATCAAGGCGAGTCTCCAAGAGGAACTTGCGAAAAGTCCCGAGGTGCTTACACGTTTGGTCGGAATGGTGGACGCTGTAACGGCAGAGATGCGGGAGAAGCAGTAAGGAGGCGCGGGCATGTCGGTCATAAAGGAGCTTGTCGGAAGGAAGACACACAGCCCTGCAATGGAGCGGTACCGCACAAGCTATGAGGCATACTGTGAATATGCCCATTACGGCAAATGGAAGCCGTGCCGACATCTTCATCTCGTCTGCGAAAAGCTTGAGGCGGTGGAGCGCGGCGAGATTGACCGTCTCATGATTTTCATGCCGCCGCGTCACGGGAAATCCCAATCGACAACAGAGACGTTTCCCTCATGGTTCCTTGGTAGGAATCCCGATCGGCGCGTGATCGAGGTGAGCTACAGCGCGAACTTCGCGCAGAAGTTCGGCAACCGCAACCGCAAGAAGGTCGCGGACTTCGGAGAAGCCCTTTTCGGCATCCGTCTCGACCGCTCGAACAGCAGTAAAACGAACTGGGATATCGAGGGGCACGCGGGCGGTATGATCTCCGTCGGTCTCGGCGGCGGTATCACGGGCGAGGGGGCGGATCTCCTCCTCATCGACGATGTGGTGAAGAACCGTAAAGAAGCGGAGTCGGAGACGGTGCGCAATGGCATCTGGGACGAGTACAGCGCAACACTGCTCACGCGACTTGCCCCCGGCGGGCGCATCATCCTCATCATGACGCGCTGGCACGAGGATGATCTCGCGGGGCGCATCCTGAAGGAAGCGAAGGAAAGCGGCGAACACTGGGAGATCATCAACCTGCCGTGTGAGGCGGAGGAGAACGATCCGCTCGGCCGCACGGTCGGCGAGCCGCTCTGGCCGGAGCGGTTCGGTGCAGAATGGCTCACAAAGAAGAAAAAGACGGTCGCCAGCCGCGACTGGTACGCGCTCTATCAGCAGCGTCCGCAGCCGCCGGATGCGGTGCGGATGTTCGGGCGTTCATGGTTCGAGATTGTGCGGGACTATCCGCGCGAGGCACGCAGTGTCCGCTATTGGGATCTAGCGGCGACGGAAAAACGCGCAGGCAAAGATCCTGACTGGACGGCGGGCGCGCGGATCGCCGAGAAGGATGGTATCTATTATATTGTAGATATCCGTCATGTGCAGAGCTCGCCGCTCGGCGTGGAGCGTCTGGTTGCACAGACTGCTGCCACAGATGGGCGCAGCGTGAAAATCTACATGGAACAAGAACCGGGATCCTCGGGCGTTAATACCGTTGACCATTATCGCCGCAGCGTCCTCAAGGGCTATACCTACTACGGCGACAAAAAGACGAGCAACAAAGTCGAGCGCGCTATGCCCCTCTCGGCGGCAGCGGAGGCCGGCAATGTGAAGCTTGTTATTGGCGACTGGAACAAGGACTTTTTAGACGAGGCCGAGGTTTTTCCGAACGGCCGTCATGATGATATGGTCGATGCGGTAAGCGGTGCACTCACGATGATCACGAGTGCACGTTTCGGTATTCTTGACTACTACCGCGAACAAGTGGAGGAGAAAGGACTGCTCGGAGCTCTCAAAGGTGCTTTGAAAGGAGGCGGGACATGAGCTTTGGAACACAGTTTTTAAGCGGCGTTCAAGGTTTTATCAAAGCGTATTTAAGCGCAGGTGAGCCGCAGAAGCCGGCGCTCCCGAAAGGCTCGCCGCCCTCGCAGTTCGATTTTGATGTGCAGAGCAACCTCCGCACAACGCCGCGCGCAGATGCGGAAGTCACCTTCGAACAGCTGCGCAGATTCGCCGATGGTTACGACCTCCTCCGTCTTGCGATCGAAAAACGCAAAGACCAGATTGAGGCAATGGAGTGGAACATTGCGGCGATCGATAAGAGCGATCCTGTTGCACGGGCACAGGCGGAGCGGCTCTATAAACAGCTCCGCCGTCCCGACGGCGTACATAGCTTTTCCCGCTGGATGCGGGCAATCGTTGAGGATGTGCTTGTTATCGACGCCCCTGCGATCTATGTCCGACGCAATATTGCCGGGCATATCTACGCACTCGAACTTGTCGACGGAGCGACGATCAAGGTGAATATCACGGACGAGGGGCGCACGCCTATGCCGCCCCTCCCCGCCTACCAGCAGATCATTGACGGGATTCCGGCGGTCGATCTAACGACGGAGGAGCTGCTCTACTTCCCCCGCAATGTTCGTTCACATAAACTCTACGGGCTGAGCAAGGTGGAACAGGTCATCATGACCGTCAACCTTGCGCTCAATCGGCAGATGTATCAGCTGGACTACTACACACAGGGGACAATTCCCGAGGCATTCCTCTCCTGTCCGCCCGATTGGACAGTTGACCAGATCAGCGAGTTCCAGAAATACTGGGATCTCATATTCGAGCAGAACCCCGATATAAAGCGCAAGGCACGATTCGTCCCGGCGGGCATGAATCCGATCTTCCCAAAAGATTCTCCTATGAAGGATGAGTTCGACGAGTGGCTTGCGCGCATCATCTCGTATGCACTCGACCTGCCGCCGACAGCACTCGTCAAGGAAACAAACCGCGCAACGGCGGAGACCACGCAGGCGGCAAGTCAAAGCGAAGGGCAGCGCGCGTTCATGAATTATCTCAAGGAGATCATGGACATCCTGCTGCATGACTACTTTGATGTAGACGGTGTGGAGTTTGTCTGGGCGACCAAAGAGGAGGTTGAGCCGCTCAAGCAAGCACAGATTGATCAGATGTATGTCAATCTGCATATCCTCACACCGAGCGAAGTCCGCAGCCGCCTTGGCTACGATCCGCTCACCGAGGAGCAGACAGAGGAATTTGCGGCTCTGTCACCTCCGCAAGCGCAGTTCCCGGCGATCTTTGCCGACGGCGGCAGCGCACATAAAACAGATACGCCGCCTGCACGCAAAAGAGATGCTCCTGATACAAGCGCCGTGCAAAAGAAATTCGCCGCAGCCATTCAAAAGATGTTTGATTGGGTTAAGCCTGATCTCCTCCGCCAACTCGAACGCTCCTACGCGAAGGCAATGGAGAGTGCAGAGAAGATTGATGCAAAGCAAAAGAAAAAGCTCATGCAGATGGCACTTGACGAATTGGATTTTGACGGCTGGGCAACCCTGTTTGATGACGCTGCCGAATGCCTTGAAGAGATTGCAAAGGCCGGCGCATATGAAGGCCTGCGCAGGATCAAGGTATCGACGGACGGGATCACGGATATGGTTGATGCAGATGCGCAGGAGTGGGCGCGGACACGCGCTGCCGAGCTCGTCGGGAAAAAGTGGAACGGTGAGAAATACGTCGACAACCCTAATCCCAAATGGGCGATCACGGAGTCTACGCGGGAAGTGCTGCGCGGCACCCTCAGTAAGGCAATCGATGAGGGCTGGAGTCCGCAGAAACTGACGGCGACCATTCGGGATGATGAGCATTTTTGGCAGCGCCGCGCAGATATGATCAGCCGAACAGAGCTCCAATTTGCTCACCAAAACGGCAATCTCATCGGCTGGAAGGCGTCCGGTATTGTAAAAGGGAAACAGTCGCTCTGCATCGACGGCGGCTGTCCGATGTGCGTGGAGAATGCCGAAGCGGGGACTGTCGGCATTGACGAAAATTTCCCTTCGGGACATGACGCCCCGCCCTATCATCCGAACTGCTTTTGCACACTCCTCCCCGTCCTCGATGAGGATATGACGGATGGAGAGAACTAGATTACCTTTTAATTCCCTTCAAACACCTTTTAAAAAATTGGAAAATCTGAAACGAAGGGGTTTATATACATCGACCACAAAAAACGCATACAGAGGATTTTAGGAGGTGTGACATTGCTTTATATCCCAATTCGGAAAATCGAGGAGGAGCGGCGACTTGTCTATGGCGTTGCCGCCGCTGAGGAGATTGACCGTGCAGGCGAGATTTTTGACTACGCAACGTCAAAGCCGTATATCGAAACATGGTCAGCCGAACAGGCGAAGGAAAGCGGCGGCGCGAACTACGGCAATGTCCGCGCGATGCACGGCGATATCTCCGCAGGCAAGATCGTCCGCCCGATCGACTTTGATGACGAGGGCAAAACGGTTAATGTCTGCATCAAGGTTGTGGATGACGCCGAGTGGAACAAGGTGATCGAGGGTGTCTACACGGGGCTGAGTTTTGGCGGACATTACATCAAACGCTGGGAAGACGGTGCGGCGATGCGCTACACCTTACGCCCGCAGGAGCTCTCCCTTGCCGATCGGCCGTGCGTGCCGTCGGCGAGTATCGTCGAGGTGATTAAATCGGATGGCAGCATCCGGAATATGGTGTTGAAAGGATGGAATGACATGGAAGATACAGTGAAGAAGATTGACCTTGCGGAGTTCGGTGCGTTGATCAGCGACGTCAACGCAGGGCTCGCCAATGATGAGAATGTACCGGAGAAGCTCAAGGATTGCGTTGCGAATCTCGCGGAGGCAATCGCAGAGTGTACCGATACCGATGCGGAGCCGGAGAAAACGGACGCATCCGAGGAATCCGCTGCGCCGGAGAAATCCGAGGACGGCGACGATCCGAAGGATCCGGCGGAGACTGATGATGTTGCAAAAGCCGTACAGGCGGCCGTTGCTGAGGTGTTGAAGCCTGTCTGCGCCTCCGTACAGAAGATGGTGGCCGTGCTTGCGGCAAAAGACAAGGAAACGGCTGCGCTCAAGGCGCAGGTGGAGAAGCTTGCAAAAACCGCCGCCCCCTCCCGCATCGTGCTTAAAACGGACGGGCTCAAGCTTAAGACCGAGAAGACGGACGCTCCCGCAGGGGATGATGATGCGCTTGACCGCATTAAGCAGCAGCACAGCGCGCAGCGTTCGTGGGCATACTAATGATTATGATGGAGGAAAATAACATGAGCATGTATCAGACGACAAAAGAGACATTGGCACGCATGGACGCCGCTCTGCACGGCGCGCTCGCGACGCCGCTCAAAAAGGCGGACGGTCTCACGACCGGGAACGGACTCAAGAACTATGACTTGCAGCCTGCCGCGCGCCTCATGTATCCGGTGCTCTCTCCGCTGCGCAACTCCACGCCTCGCGTGAAGGGCGGCGGCGGCGATGCTACGCATTGGAAAGCAATCACGGGCGTCAATATCGACAGCGTTTCGATGGGTGTTTCTGAGGGGCAGCGCAGCGGCGTGATCTCGAATGAGACGAAGGATGCGTTTGCGCTCTATAAGACGCTCGGCCTCGAAAACTTCGTGACGGACGAAGCGGTTTTGCAGGGTGAAGGCTTTGACAATCTCCGTGCGATCTGCACGAAGAATCTGCTCGAGGCGGTTATCATCGGCGAGGAGAAGGTGCTGCTCGGCGGCAACTGCTCTATGAAGCTCGGCAAGACGAAGACGCCGACGCTTGCGGCAAAGACTACGGGCGGAAGCCTTGCGGCGTCGACAAAGATCTCTGTCATCTGCGCCGCACTCACGTTCGAGGGCTATCATGCAGCGAATGTGATGACGGGCGTCAAAGCGAAGGTGACACGTGAAAATGCAGACGGCTCGAAGGATGTTTACGGCGGCGGTGCTGCACAGAAGTCCGATGCGGCGAATGTAACAACCGGCGCGGGTACGACAAACAGCATCACGGCCGTTGTTGCCCCGACGAAGGGCGCCTTTGCTTATGCGTGGTTCTGGGGCGCGGAGAACGCGGAGAAGCTCGGCGCGATCACAACGACGAGCAATGTTACGATCACGGCAAACGCCGAAGGAACACAGCAGGCGAAAGACCTTCCTGCGGAGGATTGGTCGGCGAATGACCTCATCATTGACGGCTACCTGACGCAGACCATTCAGAACGGCGGATACTTCAAGACCATGCCGACCGCTGCGGGGCTCACGGCAGACAAAGCGGCAGGGATTGTCGAGATCGACGAGGCGTTTCGTTGGTTCTGGGATAAGTACAAGGCCTCGCCGGACGAGATTTACGTCAGCGCGCAAGAGCTCCAGAACATCACGCAGAAGGTGCTCGAAAACGGCGGAAGCAATCTGATCCGCTTTAACTTTGACGCAAGCACCACGCAGGCGGCAACGCTCTCGGCAGGTACGGCCGTCGGCTCGTACCTCAACAAGTACACGATGAGCGGCGGCACGCTTGTCCGTATCGTTCTGCATCCGAATATGCCCGCCGGGTCGATCCTGTTCCGCTCGACGACTATGCCCTACCCTGTGAGCAATGTCGCCAATATTGCCGAGGTGCGCTGTCAGCAGGACTACTTCCAGACGGAGTGGCCGCGCAAAACCCGCAAATATGAGTACGGCGTCTATGCGACGGAGGCGTTTGCCCTTTACGCGCCGTTTGCGTTTGGCGTTATTACGAACATTGCGGATGCGTGAGGAGGTGTAAAACATGCTGCTGAAAGCAAATGATGTGACAGAAATCGTTGTCGGCGGTGCGGTCTATTCGGCGGAGAACGGGTTCATCGATGCGCCGATTACACTGTCGGAAGCGAATTTGTTCGGACTTGAACCCCCAACAGCAGAAGAGGTTTCCTCCTTGACCGAGGATCCCGGAGATAATAAATCCGACGCAGGCAATGCGGACAACGATGGATCCGGCAACTCCACCGATGCAGACAACGCACAGGATGACAAAACCGCCGATGGCGAAGGAAAGAAAAGCGGCGGCGAAGCCGGGAAGTCCGGCGGCAAGAATAAGGATAACGGCGATGGCAAAGCATGAGCTCATTACGCTGGATGAGCTCAAAGACTACATTGGCATAACGACAGGAAGCAATAAGGATGACGCGCTGCTGATGATGCTGATCCGCGCTGCATCGAGCTTCCTGCTCGCTCAAATGAATCGCCGTGAAGGATTGGAGCATGACTATGAGCACACGAAGGGGTATCTGGATGTCCCGGATGACGTGCGGTTCGCATGCTGCGAACTCGCCGCGCTGCGGTACAAAGAAAAAGGCCGCATTGGCGAGGTCTCGAAAGACGTTGGCGGACAGACCGTCGCATACTCGCAAAAAGACCTGAGCGACTTCGGCCGCGCGGTTGTCCAGCAATACAAGAGGGTGACGCCGTGAGTATTGAGGCTGTTATTGTCGGTGATGATGAACTCCGTGCAAAGTTCCAGCGCGCATCCGGCACGATTGACGGAAAACTCGTTGACAGCATGGGGCGCATCACAATCCGCTTGCAGGCGCATGTTGTGCGCAACAAGCTTTCGGGACAAGTCTTGAAGGTGCGGACGAACAATCTGCGCGGCAGCATACATCAGGAGGTTTCCCGCGACGGCAGCGGTGTTGTTGGACGTGTCGGCACAAACGTCGAGTATGCAGCGTTCCACGAATACGGATTTTCGGGCACGCAGAATGTCCGCGAGCATATGCGGACAATCAAGATGGCGTTTGGCAAGATGCTCAAAACACCAAAGAGGATTGTGATCAGCGCACATGCGCGGCATCTTGATTATCCGGAACACTCATTCCTCCGTTCAGCACTTGATGATCAGAGGAGTGAGATTATGGCAGAGCTCGGCAATGCCGTAAAGGAGGCGATCCAATGATCCGGGAGGCCGTTTACGGTGGTGTATTTGACTGGCTGCACGACCGCGTTGGCAATGATGTGATTACATGGAGCCGGAGGTTGAAGCACTGGAGCGATGTTCCGGAAATACAGCAGCCCGCCGTATTCCTTGCGCAGAACGGCGAACAGCTCGACCGCCTGCGCGCAGTCTGGACGCTCAGAATGGATGTATACGTCTATGCGAACACGGGCGGCGACGAGGATGCAGTTACGGCGACCGAGATGAATCGTGTCGTTGATAAGATCGCGGATGCGCTGCGGCCGCGCCGTGAACTCGGCGAAACAGAGCAGACGCTTAACGGGCTCGTAATGGACTGCCGGATTGAAGGGAAAATCGAGACCGACGCGGGCGTTCTTGGCGCTCAGTCGGTTGCGATTATCCCACTTGTGATGCTGGTGGCAGATTGAGGAGGTATATACAATGGCACAATACAATTTTGGCGCAGGCATGATGATTGCGATCCCTAAAAAGGAGATTGCAACGCCGCGCATTCTGGGGACAATGCAGGAGGTTAGCGTCGAGTTTTCTGGCTCGAACAAAGAACTGTTCGGGCAGTATCAATTCGCGGAAGCCGCTGCGCGCGGACAGCAGAAAGTTACCTGTAAGGCAAAGTTCGCGAAGATCAACGCAGATACGTACAATGATCTGTATTTCAATGAGGAGGTTCAGCCCGGTCAGACCCTTGCGATCTTCAACAAGGAGTTCGTCGTTGATAAGACCGCGTTCACGGTGGCACCGACATTTGCCGCAAATACGGCGTTCCTCGAAAATCTCGGCGTTATGAACTATGCGGGCAAGACGCTGACACGCGTGAAGGATACGCCGGGCGAAGACGAGTATGCACTGGACGAGAAGACCGGGAAATACACGTTTAACACGGCACTGAAAGAAAAGATCGTGTATGTATCGTATCTCTATCAGGATAAAAAGAACGGCAGCCGTATCACGATCAACAATCAGCTTATGGGCGAGGCGCCGACCTTCAAGGCAATCTTCAACGGTCGCTTCAGCGGTAAGCAGATCACACTGATCCTCAATGCCTGCACATCCTCGAAGCTCTCGCTGATCTCGACGAAACTCGAGGATTTCTCCATTCCCGAGTTCGACTTCGCAGCGATGGCTGACGATGCGAACCGTGTTGGCGAGCTGAGCATGCTCGAGTAAGGAGGATTTAGCAAATGAGTAAACAGGCATACTATGAGGGCGTCGAGGTTACGATTCGCGGGGAGAAATATATTTTCCCGGGGCTGAGTCTTGCGCAGCTTGAGGAGAACATGGGAGAAATCGAGGAGATCCAGAAGCTCTCCGAGGAAGACAGTATGAAGATGATCTGTAAAATCTCCCGGTTCCTGTACCTTGCCTTCAGCCGCAACTATCCGGAGGTTACAGAGGCGGAGTTCAAGAATATGATTGATCTCCGCACGGGAGTGAAGCTCTTTCAATATATCCTTGCGGAAAGCGGTTTTGAGCAGGGAGCGCCCGGCTCGGGGGAAGCGGTGCCCGCAGCGAGCGCATAGATTTTCAAGCGATCTATGCGGAAATCGCCTGCGCGACGGGGTGGACAATCGACCATATCCGGCACAGCATGACGCTCAAGCGCTACAAAGCACTCAAACAGGTATGGAGAAAATCGCCGCCCGCGCATGTGTGCTTGGCGGCGATTTGCGAATACCTCGGCATGAAACTCGCGTCAGATGAGCCGCAGCCCACGGCGGGCAATGAGCAGACAGGAACCTACTACGACGAAAGCTATTACGATATACAGGCACAATCCGACGCGGCGGAGATGCTCCGCCGGGATTTTGACCTCGCATAGGAGGTGAGAGTATGGCAGCAGATGATCAGATTGACGTAAAGATTACGGCGTCGCCGGATGGTTTTGTATCCGGCATCAATACGGCGCAGCAGGCGCTTAATAACGGCACCGCGCAAATGAAATCAAGCGCCTCCGGCATGGCGCAGCAGATGCGGACAGCGATGCAGAACATGCAGCAAAGTGCGCGCAGCGGCATGAACGGCGTACGGTCATCCATTGCGAGCGCAATGGGCAGCATCCGATCATCTGTTGCCTCCATGAAGAATACAATCGGCGCGGCAGGAATTGCGATCGTGGGCGTCTTTGGGACATCGACGCATGCGGCAATCGAATACCAAAAGGCGCTTGCAGGACTTTCTCGCACCAGCGGCATGAGCATTGCCGCATCTTCAGAACTTGCATTTGCAGCAAGTCAGGTCGGCCTGAGTACGGCTGACCTCACGAAAAATATCGGCTTCCTGTCCCGTTCGCTGGCAAACCTCGAGCGAGACACGGATAATGCCGGAAACATCTTCAATCGATTCGGGATTGACGTGCATGATGCGAATGGTCAGCTCCTGCCGACGAATGACATCATCGGCGTGGTTGCGGATCGTTTTAAGTCTATGCCGGATGGCGTCCAGAAGACTGCTCTTGCAATGAGTGTGTTCGGACGTGAGGGGCGCGCCATGATCCCGATGCTGAATCAAGGCCGCGAAGGACTTGAAAAGATGGGGCAAAAGGCGAAAGACCTAGGCCTTGTCTTTGGAAATGTTTCTGCGCTCAAGTCGTATATTGCCGCACAAAGGCAGTGGGACGCGACACTCAAGTCTTTGCAGATTCAGATCGGCAACAGTGTACTCCCTGTTTTAACAAGTTTTTCAAAGGCGATTACAAACCTTTTACAGGCCTTTAACAGGATCGACCCGGAAACACGCAACGCTATTATTACCGCGACAAGCCTAACGGCTGCTGTCGCGGCATTAACGCTCGGGTGGGGCGCTGCCGCTGCGGCAATCGCCGCATTCGGCGGGCCGTTTGCGCGTGTCGGCGTTATGATGACCTCTATGCCGAATGTTGTTGCACTCTGTACCAACGGAATCAGGAGCCTTGTTGTAGGGCTTACCGCAGGCACGATCGGGCTCGGCAAGTATGTTCTCTCCGGTCAGCTCTTTACTGCGGTTCACGGGAAGATGACGGGGGCGATGGCTGGCGCGCGCGCCGCTCTTGTGGCGATGCGGAGCACGGTCGTTGCGGCGTCTCTCGCCTTCTCTCTCGGCGGCGTCCGCGCTATCCTCTCTTATTGCGGGTCGCTTATTACAATGCGGTCGGTGCTGGCAGTCGGGCGTGTCGCTCTGCTCAGTTTTTACGCAACGGCGACGGCGGGCATTGCGGTTGTTGTGGCTCTTGCTGCCGTATGGGCGAGTGGGTTCACAGACATCAAAGAAGCGACGGCAGGCACTTGTGATGGGCTGATCTATGGGCTTAATAACTTTGCGGATGGCGTCGGACAGATTTGCTCCGGCATCGGGCAGATTTTTACAAGCCTTGCGCTGACGATTGGCAATGCGCTCGTTGGCGATTTTTCCGGTGCTGCCGAAGCCGCAAAAGGGATGATGCAAGGCGTCAAAGATATCGGTATTGGGTTCTGGGATGGCATTCAAGGCCTTGGGCAAGCAATTTACGGCGCGGCATCCGATCCGTCGGGGGCACTCAATTTTGCAAAAGCGGCAGGCTCGTCCCTCTGGTCAGGCCTTAAAAGCGCAATGGGGTTTGGCGGCGAAGACCTGCCGATCGACGTTGGCGATGAAGCCGGCTTTGACGGCGGTGGTGGCGGCGGAAAGGACGGCGGCGGAAAGGACGACGGTGGCGGCGAAAGTTCCAGCGCCTATGAAGCCGCAAAAAAGCTGTATGAACAGCAGCTACAGCTTGCAGAGTACACGGCGGCCGAAAAGGAGGCACTCTACAAACAATATCTCGAAAACGTCGCGAAATCCGAGCAAGAAGCGATGGATTACAAGATCGGGCTTTACGCTCTCGAGAAAGAAGTCTTTGTTGAGAAGCTTAAAGAGCGAGAGATTGATCTTGAAAACGCGCATATTCGCGGGAAGGTAAGCGAACAGACTTATCAATCCGAACTCGCCGCAATGAAGCGGGCGAACCTTAATGCAGAGGTTGAATTCCGGGCAAAGGCCCTTATGGAGGCTGCCCGCCTTACAGACGATGAGAAAGAGCATCAGATTGACGCATACAAAGCGAAGATTGAAGCGACGAGCTGGTATAAGTCCTCTCTCACGGAAGTGCTCAACGCAGAAAAGCAGCTTGCTGATTATGAGCTGACGATCCAGAATAAGCTCCTCGAATATCAGCGTATGCGAACTCTTGATTCTATCACACTTGAAGAAAAGCGTCTTGAGGGGCTCTACAATGCGGGCGGTATTACGCAGGATGCGCTCCTCGCAAAGCAGAGAGAGTTTGAGGATCGGCGCTACAATATCCAGCGCGAGGCGGCAAAAAAAGAGCTGACAGACAGCGCAATCGACATCGGGAAGATGACAGACGCATATGAAGGATATGCGAATGCGCGGACGGAGCTCGATAAAGAAATCTATCTCAATGAGATGCTGCTGAACTCCAAAAACGAAGAGGGGACGATTGCAGCACTCAAGTCGCTAGAAGAGCTTTATGCACAGCATGCAGAAAAGCTCATCAGCATCCAGCAAAAGCAGAAAGAAAAAGAGATCGGCATTATCAAAGGCGTGCGCGACACGCTTGCCGACGAAATGTCTGCGATTATGCAGGATGTAGCGAAGGGATCGAAAAGCGTGCTTGAAGGCATCCGTTCCCTGATCTCCTCTACCTTGTCGAGCATCCTCAAGCAGATCACGAATCAGATCTCCGGAAACATTGTACAAAAAGCGTTCGCGAAAGTCCTCCAGCAGAAATCAAAACCGGATATGACGGCGATTGCAGCCGAACAGGCAACGCAGACAGCGCGGACGGCTGCAGCGCAGGCAGGTGCAATGCAGCGCACGGCTGTCGAGCAGATGAGCGGCGCGCAGCAGGTCGCGGCAACAACCGAGAAAGCAACAACGCAAATAGCGATGGAGACCTCAAAGGATGAGACGATCGTGGCATCCTCGGCAACGGCGGGTCAAGCATCCGTCGCATCGATACAAGCGAGCATTACGGCGATGCTGCAAATGCTCCCGATTATGCTTGTTCTCTCGGCACTTACCGGATTGTTCGGCGGAGGGAAATCGTCGAAGACGGAGAGCACTGGGCCGGGCATCAATCTTGGGCGCAATCCCGACAGTTACTACAAGACGCCGCGCCTCACCGGGATCCCGTCGTTTGATGTTGGCTCGTGGCGCCTCCCGGCGGACACCCTTGCGATGGTACACAAAGACGAAATGATTGTTCCTGCCTCCGGCGGTCAGGCAGATGGCGTACGCAGCCTTCTTTCCGGAGGTGCCGCAAAACAGGCTCCGCAGATCAATTTGTCTTACAGCGCCGTGCATACGGGGCGCACGGACGCCGACGTGCGGCGTGAGATGCGCGAGAATGCGAAATACATGGTGAAGGTGCTCAATGGCGAGTATCGGAAATTCAATCGGGGCAATTTGAAAGGGTGATACTTGTGGCGATCAGCGTGTTTCCGGAACTGCGCGGACTTTCGTGGGATGTTACGAAAACGCCTGAGTTCTTCACGATCTCAAAGGTCAGCCCGTCCGGCGTTGACATTGCTGCCTCACTCTCAGCGTATCCGCGCTGGCATTTCTCACTATCCTATGACTGTCTGAGTGCAGGAACAAAAGGGGAGTTGCAAAAGCTCCTTGGATTCTTCCTTACCTGTCGCGGCAATGCAGTCGATTTCCTCTATCGCGATCCGAGCGATCATAAGGTCAGCCGTCAAACCTTTGGTGTAGGAGATGGGAGAACGACGCACTTTGAACTCTGTCATAATATCGGCGGTTTTATCGAGCCGCTCTATGACACGGCAAGCGAGACGATCTATGCCGGGGACATACTGCTGGACAGTGGCTATGCGATACACGGTGGGATAGTTTCATTCACTGAAGCACCCGCAGCGGGAAAACGCCTCACATGGTCGGGAGATTTCTACTACCGCTGCCGCTTTAAGGAATCATCCCTTGAATTTCAGAACTTTGCCTTTAAGCTCTGGTCGGCGCGGTCGGTCGAATTTGTCACATCAAGGAAGGTGTTTGCGTCATGAAAGAAGCGAGTGAGCGACTGAAACGTCTGCTGATTGAATCGCAGACGTTCTACATCGCCGATCTCTATAAAATCACGCTGACAGACGGAACTGCGCTGCGGTATACTTCAGCGGACATCGTGCTCACGGTCGGAGACGACCGCTATACGCCGCTTGCGATTGAGCGTGACGGTACGACGCAGACCAATGATATCACCGTCGACGAAATGCACCTGACGATCACTGTGGATGCGGCGCAACGCCTTGACCGTGAAACGACCATCATGCAGGGCGTTGCGGCAGGACGCTTTGCAGACGCTGAGGTAGAGCTGCATCGGCTCTTTTCTCCGCAGCCGTTCACCGTGTTCACGGGACGCATTGACCCTGATTATGCACTGCTCTGGTGGCTCGGCAGACTGAATATCGAGCGTGCGGGCGGCATTACGATCGAGGCTACGGTAGCATCCATGACAGAACTGCTCAACGTCAAATTTCCAACGCATCTTTATTATCCGCCCTGTATCTACACCCTCGGAGATATGAGTTGCGGGGTCGATCTGAAAAAATTTCGGCAGCGGGGCACAGCGACGGGCGGAACGCGCAGCGTCATAGAAACGAATCTTTCGCTTGCAAACGCCTATCTTGCGCAAGGGCACATTATATTTACCTCCGGGCGCAATGCGGGCGTTATGCGGACGATCCGTACGAACGAGGGAGGCGCGATTACGGTGGTTATGCCATTCTACTATCTTCCTGACATAGGAGATACGTTCAGTGTTTTGCCCGCTTGTGACAAAAGTATGAACTGCTGCAAGCTGCGTTTTGATAATCTCGCACATTTTCGGGGCTATCCGTTCATCCCCGTACCCGAGACAGCATATTAGAGGAGGGGTAAGATGAACGAAAAAGAAACGTGTGAACGCGCGCAAGTGGTCGACGAGGCTCTGACGTGGCTCGGAACGCCGTATCATCACGCGGGGCGAGTGAAGGGCGGCGGCACGGACTGCGGGATGCTCATCTTGCAGACGTTTATCAATGTCGGGCTTATTCCGGATACCGAGGTTGAATACTATCCGATGGACTGGCATCTGCATCGGAGCGCGGAGCGCTATCTCGGATGGGTGACACGCTACTGTCACAAAGTCGAGCGTGAGACACCGCTTCCCGGGGATATCGTTGTCTACCGCTATGGACGCTGCATCAGTCACGGGGCGCTAGTTGTTGATTGGCCGCGCATGATCCACGCCTATCTAGGGCTTGGTGTCGTCCTTGCAGACGGCAATGACGCGGATATGCAGAAGCGGCAGAGTGGAATCTATAGTTACTGGGGGTAAATCATGGGCGCGATATTAGGTGGAGGCGGCGGGACAGTCAGCACGGCAGACACGCGGATCGGCAGTCTTGCGATCTCGCAGAGCACCTATGGTATTGCGATACCCGTGGTATTCGGCACGGCGCGCGTTGCGGGCAATATGATTGACTATATCGACTTTACCGCGATTCCGCATACGACAACAACACGCAGCGGGGGCAAGGGCGGCGGTGGAGGCGTTACCTCGTCCCATACGACGTACACCTATGAGGTTGCTGCGATCTTTGCACTCTGCGAGGGGCCTGTCGAAGGTGTTAAGCGTGTTTGGAAGAATAAGGAGGTGCACACGAAGCTCGAAGACCTTCGCATGAGTGTCTATACAGGTACAGCCGGGCAAGCTCCGTGGCCGTGGATGGTCGGCAAACATCCGGAGCGCGCCCTCGGTTATCCGGAGACGTGCTATATTGCAAGTCCGAACCTCGAGCTCTTGTCATCGGCGACGGTTCCGTCATTTAACTACGAGGTGGCAGGTCGGGACATTGCCCCGGGCAAGGAGGACGCTGCGCCGATCTCCATTATTCGCGGCATCCTCTCGGACACGCAGATCGGGGTCGGCTTCCCTGCACGGTATCTCGCGGATACGTCGCAATTCGAGCATTATTGTACGGTCAACGGCATCTATTTCTCGCCCGCCTATGACAGTCAGAAGGAAGCGCACGAACTCATCGCCGCCCTTCTGGAAGCTGCCAATGCCGCTCCTGTATGGAGTCAGGGAAAACTTAAATTTGTTCCGTACGGATTGACGCAGCAAACGACAAACGGTGTGACCTATACGCCGCCGAAAGCACCGCTCTATGATATTACACACGATGATCTTGTCTATACCGAGGGTGAGACACCGATCACGATCCGTCCGAATCTGACAACTGATCGCTACAACGTGCAGCCCGTCGAAATCCTCAACCGGAATAATGATTACAACGTCGAGCCGATCAAGGCGACGGACGACGCCGACATCAGTCAGCGCGGCATCCGCACGGCAGACAGCATTGAGATGCACTTTATCACGGAGCCGGATGTTGCGACGTTTGCGGCACAGGCAATCCTTCAGCGCAAGCTCTACATTGCGGCGCAATATGAATTTACGCTTTCGTGGCGGCACTGTCTCCTCGACCCGATGGACGTGGTGACACTCACGGATGAGATTCTGGGGCTGGATCGTCATCCTGTGCGTATCCTCACGATCGAGGAGGACGAGGAACTCAATCTTAAAATCACGGCGGAGGACTGCCCGGATGGAATCAACAGCCCGACCATTTATACGACGCAGGCTGCGCAGCGCCCCAAGATGGATTACAACGTCAGCCCCGGAAGTGTTGTGCGCCCTGTTATTTTCAATCCGCCTCCGGAGATGACGGACACAGGATTTGAAACGTGGATCGCAACAAACGGAGAATCACCGAATTGGGGCGGGTGTACGGTCTGGGCAAGCACGGACGGCAGCACCTATAAGAGCATCGGAAAGATCGACAGCCCTGCACGGCGCGGTGAACTCATAGGTGAATTGCCGATCGGAAGCGCTGCAGATGATAAAAACGCCCTGCATGTGCGGCTTTCCTCCGGTGATGAGCTGCTCTCAGGAACACGCGATGACGCGGTGTCATATCGAACGGCATGCTATGTGGATGGTGAGATCATTGCCTATCGTCGCGCGAAACTCATGGCTGCGCGCGAATATGAACTTTCTCCGTTGCAACGTGGTGGATATGGCTCAGAGATCAAGATGCACCCGATGGGCAGCGCGTTTGTCCGTTTGGATGCGGCAGTCTTCAAATATCCCTATGCGACTGATGATCTTGGGAAGAAGATCTATTTGAAATTCACGTCATTCAACATCTACGGGACGGGGGAAGAATCTCTTGCGGATGTTGCAGTATACGAACATACGCTGAATTGCCTCATGCCGCAGGAAGTTACGAATATTACGCTAGATGAGGACACCTATCGCCTACGCGATGGCACGGTTCTGTCGGATGTTCTTGTCGCCTTTAAAGGCGGTTTAAAGGGGCTTGTCAGCGGTTATAACGTCTATTATGAACTCAACAAGAGCGGGGTCTGGAAATTTGCGGGCGCAGCGGCGGACAGTGACTATCGCATTAAGGCCTTGCCGCAGGCGCAGCACGTCCGTGTCAAGGTGACAACGGTCACGCGATATGGCGTAGAGTCGTCGGGTACTGTGAGTGATGTGATTACACTCGTTGGCAAGAGTGCGCCGCCACCGGACGTGACAGGGTTGCGCCTTCGTCAGAATCCATATAACCGCGAGGAAATTTTTCTTTCGTGGAACGAGCTGTCTTTATCAGACGTGCCCGATCTGCGCGGCTATGAGATTCGGTTTGGCAATCTGAGTTGGGATGCGGCTCGGAAACTCAACGGGGATCCTGTATTTCGCAACGAGTTCAGCCATATCGTAAAAGCCGACGGCGCGTATACTTACCGTATGAAGTCCCTCGACAACAGCGGTAACTATTCTGTTAATGACACATATGTGACGGAGCTGATCCGCGTTGTTCCCGACGCTGTGACAGATCTGAGCGCAGTACAGAGCAAACAGGATCGCAGTAAGGCTGTCATTTCCTTTACCCCATCGCCGGGTGAGGATATTGCGCGCTACATCATCAAATATGGTGATGACTGGGAGACAGGCACGCTCATCACGGCGACGAAAGAAACAATGCATGCGTGGAGCGTACCTGCATCTGGCACGTATAACATCATGGTGCAGACAGTGACGATTGCGGGGCAAGTTTCTGCGATCACCAACGTCTCTATCACAATCTCCATAGAGCCGCTTGATGTAACGGGCTTTCGTGCAGTGCAATCCGGAACGGATAAATCCATTGTTCGGCTCTCGTGGGATACGGTTTCAGACGCTGATACCGCCTACTATATCATTAAGGAGGGCGACACATGGGAGAGTGGCAACATCATCGCACCGCGTGTGTCAGGTGTCTATTATGACATAAAGATTGATGAGGAACGCCTGATATCGTGGATGATCAAGGCGGTCACAATCGCAGGGCATGAATCGCAATACGCGACAAGTATCTCCTCCGTCTTTTCTCTCCGTCCCTCGCCGGTGCACGATCTCCAGTGCAGACAGGCAGAAGATGACCGCTCACACCTCATGCTTCAATGGAGCCGTGTTCTCGACGGCGATCTCAAAGGATATGAGGTGCGGATCGGTGACAAATGGGAAACCTCGGAGGCGTTGCCGATCACGGGTGAACTCTATGCGTCCTATAAAATGCACAAATCCCAAAGTGTGCGCGTTATGATTAAGACACTCAATGCTGCGGGGTACTATTCGGGTGAAACTTCTATTTCTTATCAGGCGAAAATCGAACCTGCTGACATTCAAAATCTCAAGGCGTTCCAAAATGGCGATAGCATTGAACTCTATTGGGACACGCCCGAGGAAAAAGATGTTGCAGGCTATGAAATACGCGAGGGTATATCATGGGAAAATGGTCAGATTGTTGCGATCAGTGTACTGACACCGAGCCACAAAGTCGAGATTGATACCTGCCGCCCCTATCGCTATATGGTCAAGGCAATCAATAAGGCTGGGCATTATAGTGTGCTTGCGGCAGGTGTTGTGATCACTGTGACCGAACTTATGCCGAAAAATATCATCCATTCCTATGACGAATTTGAAGTAGCGGATGGGATGCATGAAAACACTGAATTTGCCGAGTCTGAGATCAGTTGGCAGACCATCGGCGGACGGTTTTCCGACTATCCAAAGGTGAAATTTGTAGACGTGGGCGGCAGGCGTATCCTTCGACTCAAAAAGAGCGAGACACACTATGCGGAAAACGGCGTCTATACTTGTAAGATGATCGACATCGGAAGCGTAATTACTGCCAATATCACGACAACATTCAATAACACGTCAGTTCTTCGGGACAACGGTCACATCTCTCTCGAGGTGCGGACAAGTCAGGATGGAGTGACTTGGATTGACTGGAATATCTTCAAACCGCTTCAATTTACGTTCCGTTACGTGCAGTTTCGCATCTTGATGAATGGTGATGGTACGGGTTCGCCTGAGGTCAATCGCTTTATTGTACAGATTGACGTGCCGGACACGGATATTTCAATGACTGTACTCATCGTGAGGGGCGGCAGTCAAATCTCATATGGGCATACTTATTATAGCGTTCCTGTTGTCATCCCCGCAGCCGTTGGTGAGGGATTGCATGCGGAGCTTATCAGCAAGACGCAGACGGATTGTATGATCAAGGTTAAAGATCATGATAACAACGATGTTGGCGGAAATGTGGACATCCGAATTAAGGGATATTAAGGAGGCGATAATATGGCATTTGATGTGAATAAACCAGAGGATCAAGGCTATCTGGCAGATTTCCCACCTGAGATGCGTGAACAGTTGCGGGCGCTCATTCATGACGAATTGGTAAATGCGGGACTGCTCAAGGGGCTCGAACCGGGAAATGCCGTCGGTAATGTTGCCGTTAATAATGGAGCGCTGAACCAAAATCTCAATGCTGCACTACTTGAGGGGAAACCTGCCGGGGCGTTTTCTTTGACAGGGCACACACATCCGACATCAACACCGAGCAGCAATGGGTTGATGAGCAATGCCGATAAGGCAAAGCTCGACAGCGTTAATACAGGTGCAGAGGTCAACCAAAATGCCTTTTCTAACGTCAATGTCAATGGTACCGTGATTCAGGCAGACAATAAGGCCGATACACTGACGATTGCAGCAGGCAAAAACATTGCTCTGACACCTGACGCGGAGAATGATCGCATTACAATCAGCCTGTCAGGTACGGTAGACTCTGCGAATGTCGCGGGGCGACTATCCGGTGAGCGGACGATTGCGCTTGGAGGGAAAGTTAAAGCGGGAGGCGTGGCGTTTGACGGCACACGAAACATTGAACTCGATGTAACGAGTGTAACGGCGGATTCCTGCACGGGCAACGCTGGAACAGCGAGTAGGCTGAACGGTGCACGTCTGATCCGACTCGAAGGAAGCACACGCGGAGAAACCTATTTTGACGGTTCCGGAAATGTCACGATCAACACGACGACGGATGTAGCGCAGCGTGTTGAGGATATGTCCTATCGAAATGGCTTCAAAGAGCTCGTAAAAGCCTGTATGGCACTGAATGATTTTTTCCGTATAGGCGTCGGTGGGAATGATAACGGTGGCTATGCCGAACTTGCAACCGGTGATGATGGCAATGAGCCGATTTATGTGCGGCAATATACGGGCGTGTTTCAAAATCTCATCCGAACGCTCACACTGCTCGATGGGAATGGCAATTCTACATTTCCGGGGCATATATGGGCGCAGGGCTTCCACGGAAATGCCGACAGCGCATCGAATGCAAATACACTCGGCGGGCAGTCGCTTCAGTGGATACTTAACCAAATCAATGCCGCAAAGACGGGCATTATTGCTGGTAATCTTGCTCAGAACGGATGGGCCAAATTCGCAAATGGGTTAATCGTGCAGTGGGGAGCTGTTTCAGAAAGTAATGGGCCTAATGACTATAAGTATTATCCGATTGCTTTTCCTCACGCACGCTTGTTTTCGGTTGTTAGTACAACGGATGATTGGTGTGCTCCTAGATATATTGCATGGACGGCAAGAGCTGACAAAGAGAAATTTCTTATAGGCGTAGGCGCAGATACAAATGGATCTATTTTGTGTCAGTATTTTTGTATCGGGTATTAGATTTCAAAGAGAAAAACAGGATTCAAGAAAAATTGATTAGATATGGAGATGCAGGACGGAAATGGATAATGAATATTTTGCTAAATTTGATACATCTGGTCGTCGAGAAAGCATCGTTGTTTTTGGTCTGCACTTCACGACTGATGAGGAGAGACAGGCATATATTAACGACGGTTATATCTCTATCTCGGACGAGGACTACCAGCACTACATCGGTAATCGCGGTACAGGTGACAATGGTACAGGATACGTTCGGGACTCTATAACAGGTCGCCCCGTGTCCGCACGACCCGCACTCCCGGAGAGTCCTGTCACAGAAAATGAGGATAGTGCCGTATCTTCCGAAATTATGGACATAGCAGAGATCATATTAGATATGTCAGACACAATTAGGGCATTACAGAAAGGGGGTGAGAAAATATGACCATTTATAAATTCCGTGCCCGTGCTTATGCGATCCTCGTCAAAGGTGGGCGCTACATCCTTACCGAGGCAGATCGTACAAGTGAGGATCAAAAAGTTGTACCGGCAGAGTACGCAGAGTTGGTCGCAGAATATCTTTTGATGTAGATGCGCCCAAAAGAAGGCTTTAAATGGTCTTCAAAAAGCACAAAAATAACGGCTTAAAAGTAGGGAAAACCTAGAATTTAAGCCGTTATTTTTATGAAAAAACTTGACATACCACCCGATGAGTGGTATAATAAAACCATAGAAAGGAGGTGAGAGTGTGGGAGATATAATAAGCCTTGTAACAGCGATGATAAACCTAGCGACGGCGATCATCTTGTACAAGGCTGCTAGAAGGAAGTAAGAGCTTCCGAGAGGGCTTCGGCCCTCTCCCCCGCGAGGGGGATCTTACTTACATTATATCTGCCATGCGAATAAAATGCAAGAGATCACGCTGGTTGTGTCGGTTGTTGCTTTTGTTATCGCGGTAGCTGCTTGTTACAAAGCTATTCGTAGATGACAAACGAGAGGAGGGGCGTATGAGCACGCGCATAAAAGAAGCCCGGCAGACGGCGGGCTTGACGCAAAAACGCATGTCCGAGCTTCTTTTGATTCCCTTGCGAACTATCGAGAATTGGGAGTCGGGCAAGCGAAATCCGCCCATCTGGGCAGAGAACCTCATCGTTGAGAAATTGCAGATGATGAGCCAAGAAAAATAAGACTGTATGAACTAAAAAGGAGGGCAAACGCCCTCTTTTTTGATGAGCAAAATTTGCTTTATTTTTCCAAAACTAAATGAGAAATTTTCCAAAACCATTTGCGCGCTTATAAGAGGGCGAGCGCCGCCTCTGCCGCGATGGCGCGCGTCAGAAGCCACTCCACGCCGACGTGCAGACCAAGGGGGCGCAGATAGGCGCAGGTCTCCGAGACCGCCATCGA